>Ga0172369_10000527_pt1 | contig 56911 bp, 56 predicted proteins | sample LakKiv25m_FD_114539 | JGI IMG/M metagenome (GOLD analysis project Ga0172369, IMG submission 114539) | Freshwater microbial communities from Kabuno Bay, South-Kivu, Congo - kab_022012_11.25m | ecosystem: Environmental > Aquatic > Freshwater > Lake | place: Democratic Republic of the Congo...
CAACCCGATAGTTGCAGCAATAACATGGACTAGCAGCAATACGACTGTAGGTAACGTCGATGCAAGCGGTAATTTCACAGCATCAGCAGCAGGAACAGCAACCATCAAAGCAGCAAATGGAACCGTGAACGGGACTGCAACAGTAACAGTTACAGTACCAGCGCCCACGCCGGTATTAACAACAATAACCGTCTCCCCATCAACTGCAAATATAGTCGTTGGCGCAACCCAGGTATTTGCGGCTGCACCAAAAGACCAGAACAGCAACGCGATAGTTGCAGCAATAACATGGACTAGCAGCAATGCGACTGTAGGTAACGTCGATGCAAACGGTAAATTCACTGCATCAGCAGCTGGAACAACAACCATCAAAGCAGCAAATGGAACCGTGAACGGGACTGCAACAGTAACAGTTACAGTACCAACACCCTCTAGTTATTATATTGTGACTTTTATTGTAACTGACAATGTTACTGGAAAGCCAATAAAAGAAGCGAAAGTTTCGATAGATGGAGTTAAGCATAAGCAGAAAACAAATCGTTCCGGAATTGTAGTTTTCAAAAAAGTTTCTCCAGGAAACCATACATATAAAATACAGAAAGAACACTACAAGATGGTCAAAGGGAGCATCGAAGTTGGCGCTAATATGACCGTATCTGTCAAATTAGTACTGATTAAAGAAAAACACGACAAAAAAGACGATAAGAAAGACAATGAAACAGACGAAACAGACCACGATAATGAATCTGATGAAGAGGATGACTAAAATCAGATCAGGATGATGTCCGGATTCCTACAATGGGATTTACATCATCCCCATTTTCTTTTTTTTAACTTATCATATACATAATATTAATAAAGGTTTAGCGTTTACACCTATTTAATGAAATGCCAGCGCTGCCCCAAAAGTGCAGTAATATATCAGAAATACTCTAATGCACACCTGTGCAGGTCTCATTTTATCGAGGATGTTGAACGAAAGATCAAACGTGACATCCGCAAGTTCAAGATGATAGGGCGAGGAGACAGGATAGTTGTCGCTTTAAGCGGTGGTAAGGACAGTATAACATTGCTTTACATCCTACATATGATTTTTAAGGATAGACCTGATCTTGAAATATTTGCACTGACGATAGATGAAGGGATTAAGGGGTATAGGGCAAATACTCTCTCACATGCAATAAAACTTACAAAAGAACTTGGTATTGGGCATACGATCAGGTCATTTGAGGAAGTATTCGGGACAACAATGGATGAACTTGTAATTAAAAAAGAACATGCTGCATGCACTTTGTGTGGGGTACTGCGCAAAAACATCCTGAATAAAGCAGCGCGTGAACTTGGCGCGGATAAAATCGCCATAGGACATAATCTTGACGATGAATCACAGACAATCCTCATGAATTACATGCGAGGTGATATGGACAGGTTGCGAAGAATGCTGCCAGGATCGATCCAGCCTGGCATGGTGCCAAGGATAAAACCGCTTAGAAGCATTCCTGAAAAAGAGGTAGCACTATATGGATTCCTTAATAACCTGCCCGTGAGCATGGATGAATGCCCCTATGCCGGTGACGCGCTAAGGAATGAAATCCGTGAGATGATTAATACTTATGAGGTGAGGCATCCGGGAACCAAATATTCCCTTCTTGGAGGATTTGAGACGATCTCACAAATGCTGCGCCCGCCTGTCACTGAGATCTTCAAATGCGAAAAATGCGGTGAGCCCTCAAGCGAAAAGGTCTGCAAAACATGCAGGCTGCTTGGACGGGCTTGAAAAAAAATTCAGCCGATATTATCCTATCATTATCATTACTATTCGGACAATTATCAATATCCAGCCGATAGCAACAATGATCCATATCGCTTTTTTTGCAACTTCCGCAATTGCCAGGAATATTGTCAATATAACAAGCATCCCGACGGCATCGACTATTTCCTGTCCGAGCTGTATCCCGGATATATACTGGATCAGCTCTACGATTTTCTCTCCCAGCCAGTGCCCCAAAGTGTATATGAACGTCAATATGTTTTCCAGAATACTTTCAGCCATAGATCGCCCTCGTTCTTATTCAAATTATAGTCAGGACTTGATATATATGCTTCGCTTGAGAATGTGGAAGAATTGATAGTCAGGAGGAAAATTGCATACTCGGCAATATATTTATATACACTCAAATTGTACTACAATCAGAGTGTAATGCAGGATAAAGTAACCATCAAAATACCAAGGGAATTATATGAAAACCTGAAGCTAATGACTGAAGGTACGGGTTTTTCCAGTACCACTGAGTTTATTGTATTCGTCATGCGGACACTTGCATCCACGGGCAGGATCAAAGACGAGGATAAACTAACTGAACAGGAAGTGATGATAATTAAAGAGAGGCTAAAACGGCTCGGATACTTATAGGAGAAAAAAATGGACCATCTTGATAAATTAGAAAGTCAGAGCATATACATAATACGCGAAGCATACAAACAATTCAAAGATATCGCTGTACTCTGGAGCATAGGTAAGGATTCCACAACGATGATGTGGCTTGTAAGAAAAGCCTTCTACGGCAAAGTCCCGTTCCCTGCGTTGCACATCGACACAGGTTACAAGTTCAAAGAGATATACGACTTCAGGGATGAATGGTCTAAAAAATGGGGAATGAAACTCGTAGTCTCAAGCAATGAGAATTCAATAAAAGCTGGAATGGGACCCAATGAAGGGGATAAACTCTCATGCTGCGGACAGCTTAAGACAGAAGCCCTTAAACAGACCATAGACAAGTTAAAGTACAAGGCTCTGCTGCTTGGCATCCGCCGGGACGAGCACGGTATACGCGCAAAAGAAAGATACTTTTCACCCAGGAACAAACAGTTTGAGTGGGACTATAAGGACCAGCCCCCTGAGCTATGGGAACAGTTCAAGAACAAACAGCATGGAGAGCAACACATCAGGGTGCATCCCCTCCTGCACTGGACTGAACTCGATATATGGATGTATATTCAGCGAGAGAAAATCCCTATCGTTGACCTGTACTTTGCCAGGAACGGAAAGAGATTCCGAAGCATTGGATGCGAACCTTGCTGCGCTCCAATGGATTCTCAGGCTGACACTGTAGAGAAAATAGTGGAAGAACTCAAGACTACAAAAGTTGCCGAACGAAGCGGCAGAGCGCAGGACAAGGAAAGTGCATATATGATGCAGAAATTAAGGGCGCTTGGTTATATGTGATTTTCCATGGAGATCGAATCAATTTTCATCTGGGTTTTCATTGTATCCCTGTTAGCCGAATATATGGATGCCACTATCGGGATGGGATATGGCACAACACTGACGCCTCTCTTACTTTTGACAGGATTTTCCCCCCTCCAGATAGTGCCTTCTATCTTGCTTTCGCAGTTCATTTCGGGGATATTTGCGGCCACACTTCATCAAGGAGTGGGAAACGTTTCTTTTGATTTCAAGAACGATACCGAGCATAAAATAGTAAAACGGCTGGGAAAATTGGGCTATATCCCCAGGTCAATTGCCTCCAAGGTGGCGATGGTACTGGTCCTATCCAGCATGGTCGGGGTTATTGTTGCAGTCCTGATAGCACTGACGCTTCCAGTATTTTATCTTAAGTTGTATATAGGCCTCCTTATAGTTTCAATGGGGATCATTATAGTTGCCAGACACAAAACCCAAAATACATTCTCCTGGAACAAGATCATAGGGCTTGGAGTACTTGCTTCTTTTAATAAGGGTATTTCCGGCGGAGGATATGGTCCGCTTATTGTTTCCGGGCAGATATTGTCGGGTGTGGAAACAAAGAACTCGATCGGAATTACAGCTCTGTCTGAAGGCGCCACATGTTTTATCGGCGTTATCACCTATTTCATAGTCGGGACGAATATAGACTGGACGCTGGCTCCCTATCTTGTCACAGGCTCGCTGATCTCAGTACCGATTTCGGTATATACCGTAAAAAAGATGCCTGTAAAAAAATTTACACTGATAATAGGTGTAGCGACAACAATATTGGGACTATTCTCACTCTATAAATTATTCAATTGAAAAAGAGGAATTAAAAATGACTGATGAAAATTTAAAATTCGTAATAGTGGGCCATGTTGACCATGGCAAGAGCACACTTATTGGAAGGCTGTTGTTTGATACAAATTCACTCCCCGAAGGAAAAATAGAGGAAATTAAACAGCTATGTGAGAGCCTGGGCAAAGACATAGAGTTCGGCTATATCATGGACCATCTGGAAGAAGAGCGCGACCAGGGCATCACCATAGATACTGCGCAGACATTTTTCAGCACCGAAAAAAGGGATTATGTTATCATAGACGCTCCAGGTCATGTTGAGTTCGTGAAGAACATGATAAGCGGCGCTTCGCAAGCTGAAGCTGCTGTGCTTATCGTTGATGCTGAGGAAGGGGTAAAAGAGCAGACAAAAAGGCATGCCTATATCCTAGGAATGCTGGGTTTATCTCAGGTAATAGTAGTCATCAACAAGATGGACCTTGTGGACTTTGACCGGGAAAGATTTGAGGCAGTAAATAGCGACCTGATGGAATTTCTAATCAATATCAATATCAAACCGTCGTATGTGATACCGATTTCTGCAAAAAATGGAGATTTCATAGCCAGTAAGACCGCAACTATGGACTGGTACGATGGACCTACTGTTCTTGAAGCCCTGGACGCTTTCAGGACAAAAGAAAACGCAAATAAGAAACCGATGCGCTTTGTTGTGCAGGACGTGTACAGCTTTGATAAACGTATTATCGCAGGAAGGGTTGAAAGCGGAATAATAAGAAAAGGGGACATGATCAAAGTTCTGCCAACAGGCGAGAAGACCCGTGTAAAGAGCGTGGAAGAATATCTCCGGAATGTCACGGAAGCTGAGGCTGGAAAGAGCGTCGGAATTACTACTGAAGATAAGTTATTCATTGACAGGGGCAACGTTATCGTGAGCGACGGCGACATGCCGGCAGTAACGAACAGGATAAAAGCCAATGTTTTCTGGATGGACAGGACTCCTTTTAAGAAGGGGGAAAGCCTGCATTTCCGTTGTGCTACACAGGAAGTGAACTGTGAGATCGAGAAAATATCCAGGGTTATCAACTCTTCGACTCTTGAGTTGATTAATGAGGATGCAAATGAAATCAATAATAGGGAAGTTGCAAGCATTATAATAAAAACTGATAAACCTGTTGTGGTTGAGAACTTTAATAAGATGGAAGAACTTGGAAGGTTCGTGCTTGGAAGAGAAGATACTTGCGCAGGCGGGATAATTACGGAGCTGGAATAATGATAGTTCTTGCCATCGATGCACTGGAATATACGCTGGTGGAAGAATTCAATTGCACTAATCTTAAGCAAAAATTCTACGGGAAAACCAATATTACGGAATTCTCACAACCACGAACGATGGTTCTTTGGAGTTCTTTTATGACCGGGAAAAATATGGAAAAAGAGATACTGGCTAAAGGAGATAAAGAGATGTGGAACACCAGGATAGAATTGAAAGATACATTTTTCAGCCGGTTCGCGGATCCAAAAATAATCGATCTCCCTGGATTTAATTATTTAAAAGAGCAGCATGAACAGGAAAGAATGCTCCTCAAGAATTATTTTGATGCACAGAACATTGATGAAAAAAATAAAATCAGGACTGAATATAATAATCTTGCTTTTGAGCATCACAGGAAAGTAAAAAAGGAGTTCACTGAAACTCTTAACTCAAAGCACGATTTTGTTCTTGGATATTTCAGTGTGGCAGATGTGGTTGGGCATCTGAACTTTGGCAACAGGATAATGATGAAAATGATATATAAAGACCTGGACGAGATTGCAGGTACTATAAAGGATAGTTTTATTGTGCTTTCTGACCATGGGATGGAAAAGGTCGGTATCTTCGGGGATCATTCGAATTATGGGTTCTGGAGTACGGATTTCGAGGATATCGGCAGTCCGAAAATAACGGATTTTGCCCGTATTATCAAATATTAGAGGGAATAATAATGAGCAAGGAATATGGAGACATAAAGGTTTCGAAAGAGATTATCAAGAAAATAGAAGAACGTATAAAAGATACGGAGTTCAAATCCGTTGATGAGTACGTAACTTTTGTGCTGGAAGAAGTTATCAGGGACGAGGAAGAACCTGAAGAGGTCTTTTCAGAGGAAGATGAGAAAAAAGTGAAAGAGAGATTGAGGGCGCTGGGTTATCTTGATTAATAATCTCTCTATTTTAATAATTTAATCTCTTAAATTTTTACACCCTGAAAAAAAAAATTACTCCCTTGCAGGGAGTCATAATCTATTTATCCATCCTGTGGATAAGCATCTACCCTGCCATATCCATAATATTTATCCCAGCCCGCTGTGCCCAGGTCATCCGCTGATTTTAAGAGCATATATACAACCTGTTTATTGGTTAAACTCATATTATGTGACCAATAAAGTGCAGCTACGCCACTTACATAAGGTGTGGCCATTGAAGTACCACTCAGGGAACTATATCCGGATGGATCACATAATTCGCAGGTTCCTTTTGGAACAGTTGAGATAATGTTTGAACCTGGAGCCATTATATCCAGGAAATTTCCGTATTGGCTGTAATATGCCCTCTTACTGGTTGAATCAAGAGCCCCTACTCCAAGAACAAATGGATAAGCGCCGGGATAGCTAGGTGCTTCTTTTCCCGAATTCCCTGCGGCAGCAATCACAAGCGCGCCTTTGGTGAAAAATGCATACTTGGCAGCTTCATAGGTTTGAATGTCTGGTAAATCCCCTCCAAGGCTTAAACTTATTATTTTCGCCCCATGGTCTGCTGCCCATCTGATTCCATCTGCTACATCGGATTCATAGCCTGAACCCGTACTATCTAATACCTTTACTGGCATCACTGTAATATTGGGTGCAATCCCAACAACTCCTTTTCCGTTATTCATCGTTGCAGCAATTATTCCCGTTACGTGTGTGCCATGTCCTTCATCGTCAAAGGGATTTGCGTCATTATTAACAAAATCCCATCCTATACTCTTATTCACAGATGCAAGGTCTTCATGCGTATAGTCCACTCCTGTATCTACGACTGCGACTATTAATTTCTTATCACCTGTTGTAATATCCCAGGATTTATTCGCTCCTATCATGGGAATGCCCCATAGCTGGGGATAGAGAGGATCATTGGGCGAAAGCTGAATATTTGACTCAGTAATGGTAACTTTATTGACCTGGGGAGTAGGAAGTTTAATCTGCCTATCCTCTTCAATATACGCAGCCTCCGGAATATTTAGAATAGATATCCGGCTGTTCAAAGCATTGGTGGGTATTATAAAAATTAATTCATTATTGAGTGTTTTTCGTACAAATCTCCCTCCATTCTCTTCTACAGCCTTAATTACTTGATCCCCCCCAGTCCCGGAGTCAAGCCTGATAAGTATTCTCGTTGTATCTGTTGTTTTTTCATTAGTTACTGGAAGTGCTGCTGCAAATCCAGTAACTAATATCAATGCAGCCATTAAGTATATCGCTATTATAGGGTTAATTGTTTCTATTTTCATTTTTACCTCGATGTTTTCGTAATCATCTTGCTTGGAGATAGCGAAACATATTTCCATGAGTTTATAAGTATAAATCCTTCACCCACTGATACTGTATAAAATGGAATGGATAAGAAAAAAATGGAAATTCATGCCCCATATGGGGGTATGAAGTTCCTTATATATATTTGTGTTTTGAGGTTTACTTCTTGCCGTCTGCTGCTACTGAATCTTCACTCAACGTACCTGTTGGTTTAGTAACGGCGCCCACTGTATTAACCAAAATATTGATGGACATATAGTTGACAGTGGCCTCTGTTCCTGTTCCTGACCCCAAATTCCCGATCAAATTGATTGTATGTTTGCCAGCCTTCAAGAGATACACTCTGGATGTCTGGAACGAATTCAAACAATAACCAGTTCCCGGACATTCAATGAACCTATATGTCGCAGGATCCATTGATGTACTGTCGATCCCAAGACCGAAACCCGACTCTGCATTTGCTCCGTTGTTATTAACATATCCGCTCCCTTCGATATATGCATATGCATCAACTGGTAGAGTTAATGTATAGTTGGTGAGCACCTTGTTTGTAGGAGTGAGAGAGATCCAAGTCCCCATCCCATAGACCCGTCCGAAAATCGCACTGCCTCCCGCTTGTATAGCGCTATCTGCCTCAACTGTTTTTTTTCCATCTTCAGAGGATGCGCTAATTACCATGGCAACGGCTGCCAGGATTAAAATTGATATTCCACCGTATATTAATATCTTTTTCATATTATTCCTCCATTAAAAAGCTAACATTATTACAATCATAATGTAAGCTATATTTGTATTAATGTTCCTTAGGTATATAGTTTTTCATCTTAATTTATTTTATCCATCCTGTGGATAAGCATCCACTCTGCCATATCCATAATACTTATCCCAGCCCGCTGTGCCCAAATCATCGGCAGACTTCACGAGCATAATAGCGACCTGTTTATTGGTTAAACTCATGTTATTTGACCAATAAAGCGCAGCAACTCCACTTACATGTGGTGTAGCCATTGACGTACCGCTCAGCGAAAGATAACCGGTTGGATCGCATAGCTCGCATGTTCCTTTTGGAACAGTTGAGATTATGTTTGACCCTGGTGCCACTATATCCAGGAAACTTCCATACTGGCTGTAAGATGCTCTTTTTCCAGTGGAATCAATAGCACCCACAGCGATAACCCATGGGTAAGCGCCAGGATAGCTGGGCGCTTCTTTTCCCGAATTCCCTGCGGCAGCAATCACAATCGCGCCTTTACTTACGGCATACCTGGTTGCATCAGAAGTCTTCTTACTTGGTAAAGACCCGCCAAGGCTGATGCTTAATATTTTTGCCCCGTGGTCAACAGCCCATCTTATGCCATCAGATATATCAGTTTCCCAGCAAGATCCGCCGCTGTTACAAACCTTTACCGGCATCACAGTAATATTTGGTGCAACTCCGACCACTCCTTTTCCATTATTCATAGTGGCTGTGATTATGCCGGAAACGTGCGTTCCGTGTCCATTATCGTCCATAGGATCATTGTCGTTATTGACAAAATCATATCCCAGATTCTTTTTCACGGCAGCGAGGTCTTCATGATTATAATCGACACCGCTATCTATGACCGCAACGATAACCTCTTTAACGCCTTTATTAACGTCCCATGTCTTGTTCGCCCCTATCATTCGCATCCCCCACTGCTGGGAATATAGAGGATCATTGGGCGTCATTTGAATATTTCCTTGCGCAGTTATAACATTTTTTATGGGGGACGGAATCCGGATAAGGCCATCTTCTTCAATATAGGAGGCGCCTGGAATTGTTAAAATGGATATCCGGTTATTAATAGACCCGGCGGGTATATTGAAGATCAATTCATTAGATAGCGTTTCTCTTACAAATATTCCTCCCTTATCCTGTACCGCTTTGATCACATTATCCTTGTCCATCTGGGAATCAAGGGTAATCACTATTCTATCTGTTGCCTTCACATCAGTCTGGGACCGTGCACACGTCAATCCCGTTCCTAAAACCAATGCTATTATCAGGCATATTGATAATTTCTTGATCATTTCATTTTTATTCATTTTTACTCCTTAGATATATTATTGTCTCATTTTGATGCTGTTTTATAAACCATTATTTAAATAAATCATTTCTTTGCAAACATTTATGGTTCATTCTGTTCTGATCATTGATGTTTTCTAATATGTTAACTCCATCTTCGTATTGTAATTCCATGACTGAAAGTACATAAAGTTTATTACATACATTAATTCATATGAGTATAAATATGAGGTATTTAGGTCTTTTTATTGCGATCATTCTATTTATTAATGTTCATCCGGCCAGTTCCCTTGAACCACAAAGTGCGACAAGCCCTGGGGAAATTGAAACTGCCAAATACCATCAGTTTGTTATTATAAACGCTTCACCCATCAATTTTTATCCATCTGACATTAGATCGATCAATATAACAATACAGAATGTTTATAATTACTCTGCATTCGGCGTTTCTGCTATGATAGATGAAGGTAAAGCAGATCCATTAAAATTCACGGATCATTTGCAAAAATATATCGGTAACGAAATTGGACCGAAGAATAGCTTCACAGTAATGTATGATGTCTATATCAAGGACAATGTTCTTAAAGGCATATACTATATTCCATTAACTATTCTCTGGTCGGTGCAGGAAGATGGGACTGTACAGCGTCAGGAAAATCTTTTAATAGGGATAATAGTGACAGAGAATCCGCAAGACATTAAAATCGATACTGTTAATATAACAACAATTCCTGAACACATCAAATCAGGAGATGAGTTTAAATTGAAAGTTCTGCTAAAAAACATGGGTAGCAGCAGGATTAACCAAATAAGTGCAGGTCTGGATGTGAAGGCGCCGTTTTCGAGCGTAGGATCCAGTACCGAACAATATATATCTGAAATGGAACCTGGCCAGAGCGCAGAAGTCATATATAATATCTTATTAGATAAACAAGCGCCCAGCATGTTGTATAATTTCAATTTTACACTTGATTTTAAAGATTATTCTAATAGACAGCAGTCCCAGTCCGGCAGCTTTGGAATTAATGTCGAGGAGGTATCGGAAGTATATATCCAGGATATAACCCTTGATCCAACCACCCTAAATCCCCAGAGTGAAGGACTTCTAATGGTTAAAGTAGCTAATGCCGGGACAAATGAGATCAAGAATGTGAGGGTTGCGGTCTTCGGAGGAGAAAAGCTCCTGACCCAAACGCAAAACTTCATCGGCATTATCCGTCCGGGTGGAGGCAATTCCGAAACCACTTCTTTTGGAGTGAGTGTTGATCCTGAAATAGATATTGGAGATTACGGACTAAATATCCAGATTAACTATGATGATGTGAACGGTCAACACCGCTCCATGTCGAATCTGTATATTGCAAAGATAAGTGAGGCAAGTTCAACAATACCTGTATCGGATGAAACTCTCAATGCCATTATGTATGTGTTTCTATTTGCAGCAATGAGCTATGGGATTTTCATCCTGGTCGGTTTTCAGATAAATAAAAATAAGTGAGAATATGGCGCAGAACAAGAAGTCAATATCGATTATAATAATAATTCTCTATTTGATATTATTGGTTCCCTACATCATCGCCTCAAACGCAGGGGAATCGGGCATAGTCATAGAGAGTCAAAAGATGGATATTAAATCACTTCCAAATGATATGCAGGATTTGCTGATCTATAAAAATTATTCGTATAATATTATTTTAATTGAAGATCCTGCCACTAATGTGAATAAATTGGAAGGGAAAATAGCAAAGGAACGCAAAGTGGTCTTATCAAAGGAAACCCAGGAGAAGGGGAGTTTTGTCAGGATAGATGATATAACGACGGACATATTCGTGACTTCTTACAACCTCATCGACCAGCCTTTCGAGAAACTCGTTATAGGCGATATTAATAAAGCCGGATTTGGAGTGGTAATAGAAACTATAAACAATTATATTGAACAGTTGAATAGATTGATTTTGAGCGATGTTTTTTCACTTTCAGAAATCATAACTGTCTCCAAAGTGGATTTTTATGGAGGTGGGCTCCTTGTTATTCTGGTCCTGACAATATTTTCCCGAAAAGTTGTCGCATTGTGGAACATCCCTGCTATAGCAGCAATATATTCGTTCCAGATTTTCCTTGTAGTCATAGTTTCATTTGTCAATAAGATTTATGTTGATGAAACTACCCTTGCTTTTGCATTTCTATTCCTTCTTGCCTTGCCGCTGGCCTTCTGGCTGCAAAGATATGAGGAAACTGAAGACGGTACGAAAAAAATATATGGACTATATTTGAAAAACAACGAAATATTATCAAAGATCAAACATAAATTCGGGATGTAAGTGGGATAAGGAATAAAAAATGGGAAGTATGTCGAAACCATGAGTGAATCTCTGGGGAAAATCGCGAAAGGTGCTGCGATCGCTTTTGCCGGTATGCTCGCCTTCACTTTTTTTGAATTTGTTACCAGGGTGATTATAGCCAGGTATGCGACACCTGGTGAATACGGCGCCTTCAGCATAGGATTTGCGCTGATGAATATCTTTGTGATGATCTCCTGCCTGGGACTACAGGTAGGAGCCACGCGATGTATTGCATATTTCAGAGGGAAGGGGGAGACTGAAAAAGTATCCCAGATTGTGTATTCATCGCTACAGCTTTCGATTGTTGCGGGATTGTTTTTTTTTCTGGTCGTTTTTTTATTATCTGACTTTCTAAAAGAAATATTTCATCTTGAGCAGTCGATGGTATTAAAGATATTTGCAATAGCAATTCCATTTCTCACTGTTATCGAAGTTCTTTCGTATATATTCATGGGATTCGATAGAATTAAAGAAAAAGTTTTTTTCAGGGATATCCTGATGTATCTGCTCAGGGTAACAGGCATTGCATTTGCTTTCAGTATCGGATTTGGTTTTCCTGGCATGATGTATGCTTATCTTCTGCCTACCATTATTGTTGCAGTCGTGTTTGCCGTGCACGCGATTAAGAAAATATCCATAAAATCGAAAGATGTTGCAGTTGTAAGAAATAAATTAGTTCGTTTTTCTATGCCGTTGCTCATTACATCAATATCATCATTAATAATGCTGCGAATGGACACGCTGATGCTTGGATATTTTAAGACATCTGATATAGTAGGATTATATAATGCCGCTTATCCGATCGCTCAGATCATCCCCATTTTTTTATTCTCTATGATTATGATATACATTCCGATCTCATCGCAGTTATATTCAAAGAATCGTACGCAAGAGATGAAACGGAACTACGCGGTATTAACAAAATGGAACTTTGCAGCAACACTCCCTATTTTCCTTGTGATATTCCTCTTTCCTGAGGCCGTATTAAATGCTATCTTTGGCTCTTCTTATGAGCAGGCAGGTGATGCGCTTCGTATACTTGCGATAGGTGCTTTTATTCCGGTTTTCCTTGGACCAAACGCGGCGACTCTTGTGGTGATTGGAAGGACGAAACTTAATATGATCGATGATATAATTGGTGCTGTCATTAATATATCCCTCAACTTATTATTGATACCGACAATGGGTATCATGGGAGCAGCTATTGCATCCGCCGTCTCCTTCAGCACGGTGGCTTTAGTTAAGTCTGCGCAGATATTCCGGATGCATGGGCTGCATCCGTTCACAAGGAATTATCTGAAGCCTGCTGCATTGTCAGCTGTAACAGTTTCTGTCATTTATTTTTCTGTAGGTCCGGTACATATGGTATGGATGCTGCTAGCTATGCTGTTTATTACATTCGCAGGCGTATATGGCTTAAGCCTTATCGTTACAAAAAGCCTGGATGAAGAGGATATAGTGATGTTTCTGGAGATTGAGAGAATGACGGGAATAGATGCGTCAGGTGTGAAGAAAGTGTTGAGGAGATTTTTTTAATTTTTATATCTTTTTGAGGCTCTTTAATTTCTTTAACCCTTTAATAATCTTGTCTTTTTCATCTGATTTTTTATATTCTATTTGTTCTTTCGCTATTGGTGAATTATCCTTAAATATCTCCTTCAAGACAGATCCATCCATATCTTTCGGGATCGGCGTATTAAACATGTGCAATATCGTTGGTGCAAGATCGATTATCTGTGCATTTATATTTACGTTTTCTTTTATATCCGGCCCTCGGGCAATGAAAGTTCCATTAAATCTGTGCGATCCACCATACCATTCAACAAATTCGCTGCCGTAGCCAACTTTTGAAGTGACAGAGTTTACATTATCATCCGTATCGAGTACGATATCCGGCGCAAGATTTAAATATTTACCATTATATATATCTTCTCTTCTATATGCCTTGATAGAGATCTTTTTCAATTCATCTATGATCTCACTTCTCAGTTTTTCATAATCTTCTTCTTTAACGATTCCTTCAGGCTCCTTGCCTGCTGAATTTATATAAATCGTACCCCACGAGGCATAACTAAAAGCCTTTGTTCTATCCCATTGTATAGGAGTTCTCCCCGTTTGCTGTGTTACACTTCGATACAGTGGTCTTATAAAAGAAATGGTTAATATTGGACTGATCATTTTTAAGATAGCAGGCTTTCTAAGAAATGAAACAACTTTCTTGAGTATATTGAGGAATGGTGTTGTTTTTAACTCCAGAAGACCCCTGTTTATCAGGAATTCATTTACAAGGAATGCTTTCTTATTTGGTCCAAAACCATGATCCGATACTATGAATATATTTGGTTTTTCGCCTTGCGCCTCAATTTTATTGATTATCTCCTTTAATTTAGTATCTATATTTTGATAATGACTCAAAAGAAGGTCTTTTTTATCCCATAACTGATGTTGGACCCTATCCAATTCTGTGAATACAAAAAACCCGAAATCCCAGGGCTTTTCCAGGAATTTAAAAAGGACTTTGCATTGTTTCTCTGTTATCTCTTTGTGCCTTCTTGAAAATTCTTTATCATTAAGGCTTCCAAAAATATCAGGATCTGTCATATCCATTTCATAATTTAAATTTCGTAACTCTTCACCCAATTCTTTCGGATATGTCAACTTGTCTTCATTTGTGCACAGGCTCCCGGCGACCATATGCCCATTGATCTTGTATGCGCTAAGAATGTTTGGTGCGTTCAAGATGAAAACTTTTCTTCCCTTATCGCTTAATATATCCCATATATCTTCTTCTTTCTCAACCGTTTGGGAATATACCCTGAAGTCATAACTTCCGGAAGCTTTCTGTATAAAGCTAAAGCAGCCTATTTTGCCAGGGTTCTTACCGGTTGCAAGACAATTCCATGCAGGAATTGTAACCGGAGGCCTTGAGCTTTCCAGATTTCCAAAACAACTTTCAGACATCAACTTCCGGAACATCGGCAATTTACCTTCATTTGCCCATGGTTTTATTAAATCCATTGTTGCGCCGTCTAAGCCTATGACTAGAACTTTCAATTTGTTGGCCTCCATTCTGTTTTTATTTCAGATCAAGCTTCACGCTAATGTTTAATTACCAGTTGAAATTGTTTCAACAGTAGTGTAGGTTTCGAACTGTGGCGCCAAGCTATCATAAACTTTTTGGTTACCAAATGAAAGCAGGTTTGCATTATTACCCATGAAACCTCCATGCAATGGTAGAACAAATATCATTCCTTCATTTTTGAAAAAGTTATTTGCATTCACCAAGAATGTTCTTTGCTCCGATATACTCAACTTTTGACTGAATGTAACTATTGGTGAGTCATTGTTTGCCCAGTCAATAAACACATATATGGGGATGTTACCGAATTTTTCTGTAATTCTGGCACGTTTATCTGACCACCATGCATGGTCTAAAGTCTGTGTTGCAATCATTTCCGTTGTAGGACTAAGAGTGATAAAATCAAGTTTTGGTTGGGTATATGGAAGGTCAATGCTGTCTCTCCATGAACCAACTAAAATATTTTTTCCTTTTGAAACTCCGTATTTATGAATTTCATCGACTATCTTAGATGAAGCTTCAAAAGATTCTTTTACACCAGGATGATTCGCGTCTTTAGTCTGTTTTTCCAAAAGTACTGCTTGCGAAAACAACATATCGATCCAGACAGCATCTGCTCCACTGTCTATTTGTTTTTTTGCCATGTCTAAAAGGAACGTTTGATAATTCGGATTTGTTATATCAGGATAATAGGCATTACCTGGAGTCCATCCGAGTAAATCGCCAAGTTGTTTTTGAGCATCATCTTTTGATAAACTAATTCCCCATTTTGTCGGGTCTAATGCCATTTCAAAAGTTTTATCTTTTCCTAATATCTCCCCTGTCAGGTCATCTTTCTCTATTCCTCTAATTCTTTGAGCAGGGATAGCGCTAACAAATACAGTGTTTGGCATTTGTTGTTTGATTCCGGATATTGCAACTCTGAGGTCTTCATAAGTATAATTACCCTTTAACACAAAATCTAATTCAGCCTGAGTTCCTCCCAATTGTGAGATTTCAGTTTTTGCAGTTGCTTTTGATTCTGGTACTGGTTCCCATCTCCAGAATCCCCTGAAAATAAACGATGGATTTACTTGTTTTAGCAGGTTAATCATATCAGCATTGCTTCGTCCATATAAAGCGCCATCAGTTACACGTTCATAAACAACAGCTACATCAACTTTAGGTTCAGAAGGTCCTTTGGTTGGTTCAATTTTAGGTGTAGCCGTTGTTGCAGGAGTTGGTGTTGGTTGCACTGCTGGCGCCTGGCGTTTAAGGCATCCGCTTGCCAAAACTAAACCTATCATCAATACAACTATGATAATAATCATTTTCTTTTTGTTCATGTTTCCTTTAATGTTTTCTATACCTTAATACCTTTCCAATTCCTTCCCGTGTCATTGCTGCCAGTTTTGGATATGCATTACTGTCAAATCTGGAAAGATAGAGAAAAATATTTGAAGCTAGATACTTTTTATATATCCATTGATGATCGACTGTCTTATGCCACATTTCCTGGTATTGAGATAAGAACCTGGTTGAGAAATCCTCATTCTCTAATGACATGGCACATATTTTGCCGGCAAGTTTTCCTCCGTTAATAGCATGCATGATCCCACCCCCGGTCACAGGATCAACCATCCCGGCCGCATCACCCGCAACCAGCATGCGCTCACCATATATCCTCTTCGCAGGACCAAAAGGAATCAATGCTGAGCTTCTCTGTAGAATTTCCATATCTTTAAACTTTTTACCTTTCAAGGGATAATTATTTAGCATATAATTCATCGAATATATCAAATTTGAATTAAGCTTACTATAGATACATCCGACTCCTACATTAACTGTATTTCTCTTCGGGAATACCCAACCATATCCCCATGGTACAATATTATTTCCATAATGAAATTCACAATGATTCAAGGGATTATTTTCCCATTTTATTTCGCATGTAAGCGAAACGAAGGTCTTATCTAATTCAGGTTTGAAACCGATACCGAATTTTCTATACGCTAATGTATTTGGTCCATCAGCAAAGACCACAAGCTTTGAGTCAATAATGTTTTTCCCGGAGAATAATTGTACACCATCATTTATAATAGAAACATCTTTGATCTGAGTATTTGTTAGCAATCTTGCACCCTTTTCCACTGCTTTCTGCGCCAGGCATTTATCAAACACATTTCTAAAGACTGTGATGAGATCGTTTCTAATAACATCTTCTCCCCAGGGGAAACAGTGCCTTTCAGATTGAATATCTTTTTCAATAATATCCGGACTTAATCCATTTTCTTTAATTATTGACCTCAACGTGGCACCTCCGCAAACATTAGTCATTCCAGGAAATTCATCCTTCTCGACCAAGATGACATCAAAGCCATGCTCTGCAATCACTCCTGCAGTTGCAGACCCGGCTGGCCCAGCTCCAATAACCGTTACATCAGATTTTAAATTCAGCATAAACTATAATACGGATATAGAGTATTTATTGTTAATGGAATGCTTCAAGTGTATCAGTATTTGCCCCTCTGGTTGTCTGGAAATAGACACAGAAGTATCATGTGTCAGGCTTATGGAGAAGTCTGCTTTAAAGATGTATAAGGAAAGATGTACGGGATGCAATATGTGTGTGGAAGTTTGTCCGATCGGTGAGCTCGCTTTAGATACAAATGACTGTTCAAATTGCATTATATGTAAAAATGTGCCCGGCTGTGGTATCATACAAGATGTGGATAGGGATACTTTTCTTAATTCCATCAAGTCCTTCGGTCATTTTATAATGTTGAAGATCGGTTTTCCGGTAGTGTCCTTAATTACGATACTTAATTCAATTTAGAATCAAATAGCATATTATTCTAAATTAGGACACTACCGGTTTTCCAATAAAATAGACATAATCAGTAGAAGAATCGACTCTTTTAAAGGCGCTGGTTTCGTCATATTTCGCGTAAAGGTCAACTGTTACCGGAACTTTTTCACTGTTTTCCCTGTAAGGTAATAATTTGAACTTAAATAAACTGAGTGAACCTTTATTAAGAGTTGTGTTACGAAATTCATTATCCACAAAAATAGTATAATTATCAGAATATGCATGAACCATGAATTTCATGGTAGTATTTCCAGTGTTCTTTACTTCAACCAACATTGTATAAACTTTTCCGATCTTCATCGCTATCGGCACACTATTATTAAACATATCCCCGGATATTTCCCCATTTTTATCAACTGTTATATCGAAAAAATGGCTCTTCTCTTTATTTTTCTTTTTAAAAACGATGCTTCCATAAGGATATGTGGGTGAGTGGAAAACGATGCTATAGTTATTAAAAACTTCCTCTTTGACTTGAGGGGTGAAATAAAAAGAATATTTGTCTTTATCAATTATTAAATAATCTGGTTTTAACGTATCAATACTATTAAGATCTACCTCTGCTATTTTACTTGAATACTTATTGCCTATTTTATTTATCTTAAATGATTGCGCATCAAGGTTGTTAAGGTATATTTCGTTCTCCAGCGTACCTGAAAGCGCTATATTCCCGATCAGAATTTCTCCTTCTGTGCCATCTTTATTAATATCATTTAGTATGTATTTTATACTGCTTTTTGCCCAGGAATACTCACCCTCATCCCAGTATGAAGATGTTGCCCCAACGATAACATAAGAAAGTAGCATTATTGCGGTAAGTGAAAGTATGAATATCCTTAAAACATTCATGAAACCTTTCTCTTTTCGAAATTGCTCAAAAGAAGTTGCTGCAAGGTTAGAAAGCATTACATAGTAAAAAGGGAGTATATATAATAGATAATGTTTATAAGATGCAGATAAAACTAATATTATTGATAGCATCATAAGAGAAATAATAAAAAAGCTCTCTTTTTTTTCGAAGTATATGAAGCCATACATATAATAGAGCAATGTTATCAAGAATAATAAAATAGCAGATGTCGAGAAAATATCCTTCCAGGGGGAAGTCAGTATTTGTGCACCCCAGGATAATACTTCCTCCATTTTTTCCAGCATTTTTATAATTAAATCACTTATCGGCAAACTCGCCGCTCGATTGCTATTAGGTGTTTGTTTTTCAAACCTTCCCTGGATATAATAGGATAATCCATGAAAACCCACTCCTGTATAAAATAAGCTAAAAAGCAAAGGCAATACAAATAAAAAAGCGAATATATATAGTATAATTGTTTTTTTATCTATCAAAGTTCTAAAATTAAATTTATTTGTCCACAAAATGTATATTGGAACAGCAGGAACTAAAAATCCTGCCATATATTTGGCGTCAAATGCTAAACCCATCATTGCACCAGCAACTGCTGCGTAAGTTAAGCTTTTTGCCGCATTCTCACGGCACTGGCTCAGCCAGAAAAAATATAAGAAAGCAGTAATAAAAAATATTGTTGGGATTTCCAGCATGATATTCCTGCTGTATAGGATATGATACGATGACAAAAGAAGAAATATAGCGGCTAATAATCCGGTCTTTCTATTATATATTGTTTTTCCAAATAAATATATAAAGGGTATTGTTAAACTTCCAAAGACTACGGAAACTAACCTGAGTGTGTTCAAATCCCCCCCGAAAAGCAAAGTAACTCCAGCCTCGATATACTGAATAAATGGAGGATTATAATCAAATACTGCCCCAACCAGAGCCCAGTTGTTAACTAATATTGTATTCGTTTTCCAGTGATATTGGTTCTCGTCAGGATATGGGCTGACATTAGACAAGTCCGGCGTTCGTATTATTAATGCAACTGAGAACAGGCAGAGTAAAATTAATAATTCTTTAAAATTGTTATCTCTCATCGTGCAGCCCTGTATCTACAAATATTTCCGTATGAGGCATAACTTTTTCTTTGACTGCTTTAATGCGGGATTTTGCCACATAATATTGCGACAAAACCGCTATTACGAAAAGAACTACATTTGTAAATAATCCAAAAGTAAGAACAAAACCGAGAAATGGGGGAAGAGCGTTAAGGATCAAAAAAAACAATCCTGATATATACAGTGGAACTACCATCTCTCCTCGATTGAATTTGCCCATATAACTTAATATAAATGCTCCGAAATAAATCAAAAAAACCATTGCAGCAATAAGAATTGCATAAGGAACCTTCCGGGTTATAAAATATAGAAGAAAAATCATAAGAATCCCTGAAAGCGGATTTATCAGGTTATTAAGCAAATATAGCGTTTTATCAATTCCAATATTTACAGCAAAAGTATTAATATTGCTTTTCATATCGGATTCGTAGTCGTATATCTGATGTACTACAATATCAACAATCCCGATAAAAAATGAAGTTGCTAAAAATACGAAGGTGTCCATCCCGAAATGGTTGAAATACACAAATATTGCCAAAACCGGCAGCATTTTTTCGATGAGTCCGTTAACAATAATTCCTGAAAGTGCCCTGTTTTTAAATCTTATCGGCCCACCTGAATATAAAGTCGCAAGAATATAAGAGATCACGTAAATGGCGATATATAGAGGATTTCCGAGATAAATAAGATGTAGCGCGCTTATAAAAACGACGGCACATATTATTCGTATGAATTTATCCCTGGGGAGTTGCTGGATTGTTCTTTGTTTGCCGGCCTGCACATCACAAGACATATCGAAAAAATCATTTATTAAAAACCCATACATGAAATAAAAACCAAGCGAAGATATTATAATCAGGGAATCTAATGGCTTTGAAATATTATCTGCGATCAAAATATAAAAAAGTGCAAGAAGAGAGATATGCATATCATAACTCATCCATACTTTCCAGCCCCGGTATCCTAATAATTTTTTAAGTTTAATCTATAAAACCTTCTTATCTTACATTTTGCATTCATATATATAAACAAAACATATAACTGTTGCTAACTGAATCAAGGATATAATAGTGAGAACATTCCATGAAAATCGCTCTTCTTTCCACTTGGTTCCCCCCCTTTATTGTCGGAAGTGGCAATCGATTCTATGAAGTGGGCCGGAGACTTTCAAAAGATCATGAAGTACATGTATATACTACCGGAATTGAAGGTGGTTTAAATGAAGAGTATATGGAAGGTATGCATATCCACAGATATTGCAGACAAGATATATCAAAAAGCGTTGAAAAAGAATCTTATATCCTTAATTTAAAATTCAGTCTTCATCTATTGAGAAAGAATCTAGAATTAGTTACTAAGAATAATAATTTCGATATATTAGATTGTAATATAGTTTCAAAAACGCTTCCCTATGTTTCTTATTTTATTTCAAAATCCACACGTGTACCCCTGATCGAAACATGGCACGAAGTATGGTACAAAGAAAATTTTGAACAATATAACTCTATGATGGCCATACCCGGATATTATTTGGAATTATTCATGCCAAAACTATCTGACTTCAATATCGCAGTCTCTGAGACCACAAAGATGCGGTTGATAAATCTGCTTAAAGTAAAGCCAGATAAAATCTCTGTAATCTCAAACGGTGTTGACCTGAAAAAATTCAATGAAGTATCAGCCGAGAAAAAATATGGACGAATATTATATGTTGGCAGGCTGGAGAGCCACAAATGCGTCGATACATTACTTCTTGCTTATCACCAGCTAAAAAATAGAATTAAGGATATTGAACTGATACTCATTGGTAAAGGCCCACAAAAAGAATACCTCCTTAATTTATCGAAAAAACTGGATCTTAAAGATATAACATTCTTCGACCCCATGCCCTATGACCAATTGATAGCCATTATGAAATCCTCACGGATATTGGTACTTCCATCCATCAGGGAAGGCCAGGGTATAGTACTGCTTGAGGCAATGGCAGCAGGCACTCCCCCAATAGCAGTTAAGGCAGAAGGCAGCGCTGTAGGTGATGTTGTTTCAAATAATTACAATGGATTGTTAGTTGAGCAGGGAAACATCGAGAATGCAATGGAAAAACTCTTGACCAATGAAGACCTGTATGCCAGCCTGCGGAAAAACGGACTTGAATTTGTAAAAGATTATGACTGGGATAAAATAGCAGAAAGGACTGCGCAAATATATGAGATGGTGAAGAAAACACGATGAGAAAAACAGATGCTATCAAATCCATCCAGCAATACTACCCGCTTTTGCATGAAGGATATGGCACAGAGTACGAACGCTTCGCTATGAACAAATTCGTCGCAAAGATGGTGAAGAAATACGATATTTCGACCGTGCTCGAGATGCCTGCCAACGGGGTCATGGGTATATCCGGGATAAAGAGCCTGATGTTTGCAAGGGTCGGTTGCGATGTCACAGTCTCTCATCCTTCACAGGAATTCCTGGATAATGCCAAAAAAATGTGGGATTGTTTCGGTCTTGAGGCAAACTTTGTGAAAACCCACTGGGTAAACTCTATTTTCGATGATAATTCTTTTGACCTTGTCTGGAACTTTTGCGTATATGAGCATTTTGACAATCCGGAAGCGGTTATCAGGGAAATGCTTCGTGTAACAAATAAATATGTTTTCCTTGAGATCCAGAACGTGCACAATATTGGTCTTCCTGTGCATCGTTTATACCATCTCTTTCATAACCAGCCATGGGACCATGGGAATATGCGCCAGATGAAAATTTCCACACTTTCGAATATTTTCAATGGATTGAATGCTGTCGGAACGGAAATCGGAGCAACAGATATGCCACCGTGGCCAGACATCAATATCGGATTAAAGGAGATGCTTGCCAGAAAAAAGAATGAGATAAAAATCGAAGCTGTGCCATATGGCGAATTGAGACCGCAGGTCAGAACAAAGGATTTAAACGACATTGTGAGGGATATAAATTCATTTAAGATTCCAAAGGTAAAGGACGAAGTTGTATACAAATTATTTAATATCTGGTACTATCTAATTGAAACTACAACACCATTTATTTTCAAAAGGTTCTTCGCACATCATCCCTATATGATCGCCAGGAAAGTATGACCGTAAAAATAATCAAATCACAGAAATATGATGTAAAGCTTCTTGAACAGCAGATAAGCGAAGCTTTCCTGGATTTGGGTTTGAACCTAAAAAACAAGAAATCAGCTATCCTGAAACCCAACATCGTCATCCCGGCAAAACCCGGATCTGCGATAATTACTCATCCTGCTGTGGTGGAAGCTGTGATCAATGTTCTGGAAAAAAAAGGCATTAAAGAGATCGTCATCGCAGAAGGTCCGGGTGTGGGGGCAGATGAAACTAAAGCATTCGAACTATCAGGATACAATAAACTCGCTGCAAAAAAGAACGTGAAGCTCATAAACCTTAACAAAGCAGAGCGCATCGAACTGAAATGGAAATACGGCACCTTAAATCTCCCGAAGATCGTGCTTGAGTCAGACCTGTACATCAACATGCCCAAGATGAAGACGCATGGACAGACAGTCGTAACTCTTTCCATGAAGAACCAGAAAGGGCTTTTATCACGTGCAGACAAACAGAAGTTCCATAAGCTTGGGCTGCACGAACCTCTGGTGGAGCTGGCAAAGGTCATACAACCTCATCTTATCATTGTCGATGCCATAGAAGGTATGGAAGGCGAAGGCCCCCTCAACGGGAAAAGGAAAAAGGCAGGGGCTCTCGTCATCGGAACAAATCAGGTTGAGACCGATACGGTTTGCTGCGAAATCATGGGTATTGATCCCAAAAAAGTGGAACATATAGCAGAGGCAATAAAACAGAACTTAGGACCGGAAAAACCGGAAACCATCGGAATGGAAATCGATGAAGTCAAAACACCTTTCATAAAAGCAGATGAAAAATATGGACAATTCCTGAATGTCTATTCATGCAGGAATCCCTATGCATGTTCCATGTGTATAGATGCCTTTACCCTTGCAGTCAAATCTTCAATATGGAGCCCAAAATACTGGTTTACTTTCCTTCCAAAATTCACATATTATGCGGTAGTTAAACACTTATATATTATTCAGGGGAAGCATGCACAAATACCTGATGAATTGGGAAAAGTGATATGCCTGGGAGACTGCACTAAAGAGTTAGCGGATAAAAAACATCTTGCACATATAAAAGGCTGCCCTCCGGATTCCAGGACCATTCTTGAATCACTTTAACATTTGAATCTCAAACAGCCCTGCTCACTACCTTCAACATGGTCATCGGATCGCACAACATATTCGTATAATGCGCATTTGCCAGGGGACAATAGCATTCTTTCTTTTTTATACTCTCCCTGAGTACATTGGCTCTATCGCTGAACCAAACTTTTTTAAAATCGTAATCGACTTCTCTTAGATTTCCAACAGGATCCGCCCTTATGCAGCATGTCCAAACATCTCCATCAGGTGCTATTTGAGCTGAGGCAAAACCAGCATAACATGGAAGAATTTGTTTTTTTTCTCTCAGGACTTTTTTTACATGATCATAATATTCGAGTCTGAAAGCCTGTGTCATCCTTGATATACCGGCATGCTTTTCCTGTTTGACCTTATTTGAAAGAAAGTCAATTGCCTGCGTATATTCCTCAAGCGAAGGAGTGATTCCAGCTCCAATTGTATCCAGTTCCACTCTCTCCTCTGCGATCTCACTTATATACGAATCCGGTTTTTTTTTCAAAAAATAGTCGTATATCTCAGGTATGTCTGCTACATTATATTTTGATATAACGGTATGTATACCCAGGCTGAAATTTGGATACTCAAAGGAACGCAGTGCATCAAATGTTTTCAACGTTTTTTCAAAGTTATTTTTAACATTCCTGATATTATCATGTTTCTCCCCTATCCCATCGATCGAGAGGTTGATAATTACCTGGGTTTCGGGGCAATTCTTGATTATTTCTTCAACCCTGGCAGGAATTTTATTATATAATATCCCATTTGTTGGTATATTAATTATTCCTGGTTTAAAATGTTTATAACCGCTATCGCAAATCTCCACAATATCTTCCCTCAAAAAAGGTTCACCGCCGCTGATCGTGAGCCAATATGGAGATGTACCAATCGATTCAAATGTTTTATCAAATTCATCTAATGAAAATTCATTTACTTTTTTCTTCCAGACATTACAGGTCTTGCATCTGGAATTACACTTATATGTTACGCTTACAGTCAAACTAAGAGGAAGTATTTTTGGATAATTATATTTTCGAAAAAGCTTATATTGTGGGATTTTCGATAAGATTTCATACATTTGATTCATTTTGAAAATGTTCCTATTTAATATGGAAATTTGCCATAATGGCGGAATCTATCTTTTTTGCATGATTTGTAGCTGGTTGCATGGTAAAACTGACTCTGATACAGGTATTGTTTCGGAATAGGATGATTTTGTAAATTCAATGTTCTGCATTATATCTGGTCCTGGTTTCATTCTGTGTATGGCTGAATTCGACGAACATGTGGTTACAGGATTACTTTGATTTACCATAGGTATATATACTTTGGTAGTCGCTGCCACGCTCCATATAGCATGTTTATCTTTTTTCAGGTAAAAATCATACGAACCGAGCAATCTCCCATATGCCTCCAGAAGAACAGCCCCACTCAACCAGAAAATATTGGTTTTATTGGATTTGATCTCTTCAATGATCAATTTCATTATCTCAAATTTATTCATGCTGGATGGCATATACCCTTTCGTTCTTTTAAGATGGATATGACCGGCAAAAATTCGCCTTCTTTGTTTAAGAAAATCTGAAATTGTTTCAGGACCTTTATTATATACGATCGCCTCTGGAGCATAAATCATTTTATATCCCTTATCCTGGACAAGCGCCTCAATATATGCCTCATCTACAGCCGTATCTATGGGGAGTTTTATATCCAGTTCTTTCCTGAAGGCTACAAGTTCGCCAAGTTTTGGATTTTTCAATGCAAGCCTGTGATGCAGTCCCCATATAAGATGAGATGTGAAACCCATGAAGGTATTTTTATTATTTACGGGGATGGGACGTCCGCCTACCATACCAATTTTGGGATCTTTGAAAGGCAGGATTAGATTTTCAATAGTCTCTTCTGCAGGAATCGTATCTCCACTCTCAAGTACCAGGATATCCCCACTTGCATGTTTTAAAAAGAGATTAATTGCAGAAGCTTTTCCTTCCCTTTTTTCCTGTTTTAGTAAAATAATTTTAGGATATTTAGAAAAATCATGTTCTACTATTTCATCTGTCCTGTCGGTGCAAGCTGATGAAATAACAAATATCTCCTTTATCGTATTCGAGGTCTTTTGATTCAATAAAGAATTCAGCAGGCTTCTGATATTCTTTTCTTCATTATAGACACAAATACCTATAGTTATTAAAAACATATCCTTCCTCGTTTTTTTTTCCATAGTACTATTGCACTTTTAATTCTTTCATCACTTTAGATTAATAGTTAATATTCCTCCCTACATCATATATTTATCGAACTCTAATCATAATCATTATACATCATAATGATTGAAAATAATGATCTTTCAACGGTTTTATAATCATTTGACTGTATGAAAATATTTATAAAAATTTTTTTTAAAAATATACCCATATAATTTAGCCAGATGCCCCAGATAATTAACATGTTCCCTCCAATTCAATTTGCTTTCACCCTTATATCTATCCCTGAAAGTATATGGTATTTCTTTGATATTTTGATATTTACCTTTGACCAATATCTCAAGCATGATCTTGTAACCTATGGGTGATAGCCTGATCCCGGCCAGAATATCCTTTTTAAAAAAGAAAAATCCGCTCATAGGGTCACTGATATTTGTCAAAGGCCTTGCAAGGATGGTTGCTCCACGGCTGGTGATCTTCCTTATTAATGGCCATTTCTCGATTTCTTCTTTTACAAGGTAACGGCTCGCCAACACAAATTCTGATTCACCTTCTAAAATAGGAAGAAGAAGTTTTGGTATCACCTCTGGCGGGTGGCTGAGATCCGCGTCCATAACGCCAATTATGTCACCGGTAGCATATCTGAATCCTTCCATCACAGCACTGCTCAATCCTTCTTTCCCTTTTCGGTGAATTACCTTGATCATATTATTCTTCAAAGAAAGTTCATCAGCAATCCTTCCAGTATCGTCAGGGGAATTGTCATCAACGATTATTACATTTCCCTGAATAAGATTTTCCTCAAAAATATTAAAAATTGATTTTATTAATATTGGCAGATTCTCTTTTTCACAATAGGTAGGGATTATTAAAGTTATCTTCATTGATTTATTCATTAGAAATTTCATCCTGCCATGACAATTTATGCTAATAATAGCTTCTTTCCAGCCTTAACATCTTCGATTGAAAACACTTCAAGATTATAAACTCCATTGAAATCAAGCTCATTAAGAACGGAAAAATCAATCATTCCATTACCCGGCGCCCTATGCATGTCCCCCCAGTATTGTTCGGTCAGTAAACCCGTATTATCATGAACATGCACATGAACCACATGATCTTTCATCATTTTTGAAAATTGCCTGAGTTTTACAGGATTTCCTGAGCAAGTCAGGTTGGCATGACCGATATCGAATGTTGCTCCAAGATTCGGTGAACCTGTTCGTTCTATAGCTTCGATCAATTCAGAAGCGCTGATGCAAAGATTTCCCGAGTCTGTCCCTTCTTTGTTTTCAAGCCCAATCTTTACGTTCCTGTCCTGTGCGAATTTAGCGATGCGGGAAAGATTGGAGATCATATTTTCAAAAGATCGCTCTTTATTCTCATTGATCCTGCCAGGATGAATTACCACAACCCTTGATCCCAGTTCTTCAGCTATCATAATGCTCTCGTTTATGAGCCTCTCCTGTGTTTCATTTAAATTTGCCGTATCAACCACCAGTTCATGCGGATAATTGGGTGCATCGCTGAAATATGGAGCATGGATCGATGTTGACATTTTGTACGATGAAAGAATATCCTTAATCCTATTGATCCGGGATCTGATTAATCTCGTACCTTCATAAACTTCAAGTTTCGGTATGTATAACTCTATTGAATCCACTTCCGATATCAATTCAGGAAGAGTTCCTGCAAATGATGATGCTCCTATGATCATTTATGGGTAACTATATAGGGGATTAAGATTAATACTTTTGTTAGGCAGAACTGAATTTGTTAAATTAAAGGGGGAATAATTTATGGATATCAGGCCAATATCAGGTTGCGCTGTCGGTGAAGGAATGTTTTCTTCATTTGCAGGCTATGAAAAGTCAGAAATATTGCCTCTTCGGTTAGTAACTGAATGCAGGGAAAAATCATCGAGAAATTGCAGCGAAGGAACATGCCCAAGATTTCGGACCGGATTCAGGGGTTCGCACAAAATATCCTGGCGAAATGAAGGAGCACGTATCTGAAATTTACAGAAAAAAATTGATTTTGCTCGTTCAATAGCTTTTCCCTGGATCTTTCTTTACAACAACATATATTTTTATAGAATCACGCTGTTTTTGAAATTGCTGGAGTAATTTCAAATGGATGCGGCAATAAAAACAAAACAAGGCCTGCATAAATCAAAAGGCGGGCTCATCAGGTCATACGTCAAGACTGAAAATGGTATGATCAAAGATATCAGCATATCGGGTGATTTTTTCCTGTTCCCTGAAGATGCATTCTTTAAGATGATCCAGGAATTAAAGGGAATTCCCGCGATACGAGAAGATATAGAACGAAAAATCCGGGAAGTATATATTAAAGAAAATATCCAGTCGCCTGGAACATTACCGGCAGATTTCGCCGAATCCATAATGAAAGCCATGGAGGGATAATATGGAAGAATGGCGCTTCATAGACTTCGGGCTTGTAGATATCCGTGATATGATGGCGATGGATGAAGCCATCCTGAAAGGGGATGAGGGGAATACTTTTTTCTTCTGGACGCCAAAAAAATCTATAATACTGGGATATTTCCAGAAGGCAGATATTGAATTGAATCTTGCCCAGTGCAAAGATTATACCATAACAAGAAGAATTAGCGGTGGAGGCATTGCATTTTCGGATGACAGGTGCAGGCAGATAAATTACGGTGTGGTGGGCACGATAGACAATGACCGGTTCCCGCTTGACATTATTGAATCATATAAACAGGTATGCGGGGTACTTATAGATACACTCATTTATTATGGCCTTAATGCGGCTTTTCGCCCCATCAACGATGTTACAGTGGATAATAAAAAAATCTCCGGGAACGCCCAGACGCGCTGGGAAGGGAAGCTACTTCAAAACGGGACATTGCTTCTTGATTTTGATATTGAGGAGATGCTTCGCATATCCAACATCCCGAAAGAGAAATACATGGATAAGAAAATAGCTTCAGTAAGGGAAGGGTTGACCTGGGTTGACCGGGAACTTGGGGAGCAGCGGGAAATGGAAGAAATTCAGAATGTAATGAAGCGAAAATTTGAAGAACGTTTTAATGTAAGATTAAAACCTGGAAATCTAAGCGAAAAAGAAAAAGAGCTGACAAAGAGTCTTTTTCCAAAATATTACTCAAATGAATGGGTATTTCGATGATGTTTGGGTATTAGCTAATGTATGATTTGATCGTGATCGGCGCAGGACCAGCAGGAGCAGTGACCGCAAGAACTGTTTCTTCGGCTGGTTTTAGCGTTCTGTTGCTTGAAAAGAATGACACATGCCGTTCGCCATGTGCCGGATATATCGGCAATACGATAAATCTGGAACCTCTCGATGATGCTATTATCCAGTCAGGAATAACAAAGATGCGTGTCTATTTTCCTGATATGACATTTCATGATTTCCATCTGGATGGTTTCGTGGTGGACAGGCATTTGTTCGATATGGAGCTTATCAGGAGATCACAAGCATCGGGAACACAGGTCAGATGGAGTTCTCCTGTTTCTGAAATTATTTCCAGGGAAGTGAAATATCCTGATGGGAATGCTTCCGGGAAAATAATTGTAGGTGCTGATGGTGTTTTTTCAAAAACTGCATCTTTTATGGGAATGGAAAAGCAAAGATTTGCAGCATGCGCCCAGTATCTATTAAAGGGCGTCCAACCTTTATCACAAACGTGCGAAATTTTTTTCAACTCTGATTATGCACCTGGCGGATATGTCTGGATATACCCGACGGGAAAAGATTCGGCAAAAGTGGGCGTTGGAGTAACATGTTTCAATCCCCGCATGTATCTTGATAAATTTATCAATTGTTCCGGTGTTTCTGGAAGGCTAAACGGAACGAAAACAGAATGTATTACTGGCGCCCTACCATTAGGGGGACTTCGTGAAAAACTTGTTTCTGGCAACATTCTTCTTGCTGGTGACAGCGCGGGAATGGCTGACCCGATAACAGGCGCCGGAATACATAATGCGATACTGGCTGGCGAAGTCGCCGGGAAAACAATAATAGACACGCTGGAACATGATGATATTGAACTCCTTCACAATTATGAAACGCGAATCCGCAGGTTACTTGGGAAGCCGCTTTTAAGGTCGCTTGATAAAAGAACGAAAATGGATGCATGTTCAAATAACGAATTATTACAGGAACATCTGCCGGATTTGTGGGTGACTTTCAAGAAGTATTGGGAAAAATAATTTGTTCTTTACGCTTTTCTTTTAGCGTTGTTTGACTGATTTTGACATTAATAGGAGAGAGGAAGCCAAAAAAGTTATTTTTTTTTGATAGGAAAGGAGTGATAAAAACGGCTTCCTCATTTAACTTGGAAGGCTACAAACAATATAAATAAACCGATAATTATTTGAGTTTATTTGAGTTTTGATGGTAAATATAGACTATTTTGGTTTTTAATCGTTTATTAATAGATTTAATGTGAGAATAAGTCATAATTGACCTTTGATTTAAGAATTAGTCACTTATAAATTTTTGGATCAATCAATTTAATATAACTTTACATCGGATAGCTGCCGACACGAATAATAGAACTGGCCTTTCTAAACCGTTATCTTTATATCATATTATGGTTATGTATAGTTTTGTCAAAACATTAAAAGAATTGGAGTTTATATGACAACAAGCCTGAATTTCTTCAAACAATATCACAGCACTGTGATAAAAGCGCTGGGAGAGGATGCCAAGAAGGTAAATGCAAAAGTAGGTTCAATATTCGCGGATAACTGGGCTGCTAATTCCGGAGATTTCAAAGATAACAACGAATTCGCAAAGAGTTTTGAGGATTATCTCAAAAACAATCTTGAATTTGCAAAGCAAGTGAAGGTCAACTGCGATGACAAGAATTATACTCTTGAAATCAAAGGATGTTCCATCTGCCATGGCAACGAGATCCTGAGAAAAGGAGGCATGGCAACTGCCTGCCCTATAGTACAGGCTGCAAAGTACGCGGCTGTAAAAAAGATCGGTAAAAATGTGATAACAAAAGGCGTTGAAAAACCAGGAATTGTAGGCGAATGTATTATGAAATTTGAACTGGAGTAATTATCTCTTTTTTAAATAACCCCTGATAGAAGACATATATTTCGATTGTTTTTCCTTTCTGGTATTGCCTCATCATCCGGTCATACATCTGCTTACTTTCATTTAATTTATTTTCCTTAAAATATTTTTCAATTTCTTCAATAAATCCCAATTGTTGCCTGAGAAAACCTGATTCATATTCTTTTACAGTTTTCAGGATTTCTTTGCATTTTTCTTCACCAATCTCATTGTGATATAATCCATGCTCATCCAACCCACCTATTTGCCTGAAATCAATATTTCCATTTTCATCCTCTTCCCTGTGAAGCATATAAGGAAATATCTTACATATCCGGGGACGATTTTCATAATGCTGGCAACTGCTGCCGGTATAGAATATGCAATCTCCGTTTGGTTTTGTTTTCAGGGCATAACCCATTACATAGAATCTTCCGAGATTGTCACAAAGATCAAAATAAGGTGCAGGTCTCAAAAATTCCCGGCCAAGATTTTCGATGATCTTTTGTGCATCAGCATCCAGTAAAAATATATGATCATTGAAATCGCTGGTACAGCATTTACCGCATCTATCACAAACAAATCCCACTTCACGGATTATGTTTAGATATTTTTCATCAGGAAATGATTCTAAATCCCGTATTTCCTTTTCTATATTAAATGCTTCCATTGTTAAGTGAGTCAACTCTTATTGAAATGTAATTATCATTATTTAACTTATTGTTTTGCCCGTCAAGGAATTGAACATATAAAATAATGATAAAAAAAAAGATAAATTATATAAAGCATCAAGTCGAAGTTGATTTACCAATAAAGGGAAAAACGGGTAAAGCGAAAGGATATGAAGGTTAATGAGAGGTATTCTTAAATGTCTCTATGCAAAAAATGTTATTCATTAATAAACAATAAATATGTATGGATCCTGGTGATAATATTATCAGTATTCACCGGCGTTATCGCAGCTCAGCAGGATGTTTCCTGCTATCATTGCCATACTAAAGTTGTGACTGAATTCAGAAACAATATTCATTACAATAAAGGCTTTAATTGCGCCGATTGTCATGGAGGAGCTGATATGGCAAATTCCAGCCTGGTTTCTTATTCGGTAATGTCCGGGAATTTCATTGGCAGACCAAACCGGGAAAATATCACGGATATTTGTTCAAAATGCCATGAGCAGGAAACAAAAGATTATAAGACAAGCATCCACTGGGAACAGATACAAAAAGGACATTCTGAAGCAGCAACCTGTACGGATTGCCACGGCATCCATGAAATTCGTGCAATAAGCGACCCGAATTCATCTTCAAGCCACCAAAACAGCCCGGCTACATGTGCCAAATGTCATTCGAATAAGGAAATGATGAGTGCATGGTATTATGGTATAAAAACTGACAGGTTTGATACGTATAAAGAGTCTTTCCACTGGAGGGCGCTTGACAAGGGTTATGAACTTGTAGCGACATGCGCTGACTGCCATGAAAACCATAAAACAAAATCCACTACAGATCCTACATCCACCACCTATCCGGACAATCTTCCCAAAACATGTGGAAAAGAGAATTGCCATGTGGGAGTGAATTTTGATGAAAAGATTGCGACAGGACTTGTACATGATAAAGAGTCATTGCACACCGGTGAACTTGTATTCAATAAGACTGGCATGAGCCCTCAAATTAAGGATTATTACCTTGGTCCTTTTGATCTTGCTTACTGGATAGCTATATTTTTCAAAATATTGACCACAGGAGTAATAGGTTTCTTCACAGGAATGGTTATTCTTGATTTTATTTCAAGGCTACGGATAAAGAGGAGATTTTAGAATATGTCACGACAGAGATCAATTGAAATTTTGGAGCCAAAAATAAAAGGTGATAGTAATATGGGTGAAATTTTCTTTAAAAGATTTACATTTAATCAACTCTTTCAGCACTGGGTAATGATAGGAACATTCATGCTCCTGGTCATTAGCGGAATGCCACTGAAATTCCCGGATGCGTGGTGGTCCCCGGTAATAGTCAATCTTCTTGGTGGATTTGCAATGAGGACTGCGATACATCATGCAGCAGGCATAGCTATGGTTGGCCTGGGTGTTTATCATATTGTTTTTCATTTATTTGTTGACAAGGAATCAATACTTGAAAGGAAAGTGTGGCCTACCATTAAGGATGCAAAGGATTTCTGGCAAACTGTATCGTTCTACTTAGGAAAAGCAGAAGAACCTAAATATGGAAGATATAGCTGGAAGGAAAAATTCGATTATTGGGGTGCATTCTGGGGTATGGTAATGCTTTGCGTAACAGGGCTTGTAATGCTATTCCCTTTCAAGGCGATGGAAATGATCCCATATGCTTACGTTCACCTTGCCACGATCATTCATACAGATGAGGCGTTACTTGCAACGCTATTTATCTTTATAGTTCACTGGTGGAATGTTCATTACTGCCCTGAGGTATTCCCTATGTCAAAAGCATGGCTTACAGGCAACCTGTCTGAGGAACAGATGAAACATGAGCATCCCCTTGAGTATGAAGAGATCATGAGACAGATGGATACCGGGGAAAAAAAATCTTCCGGTAGATAAAACTCATGATAGAGATAGAAGTTAAAGCATCCGTTGAATATCCAAAACAACTGGAACGGTCGTTAATTGAATTCGGAGCGACACCCATCGGGATAGAAACGCAGGCAGATACGTATTATAATGCCCCATACCGCGATTTCGGGAAAACTGATGAAGCCCTCAGGATCCGGGTTGAGGACGGGAGATCCGTTTTAACCTATAAGGGTCCTAAAATGGATAAAGTTTCAAAGACCCGAAAAGAAGTGGAAACAGAAATAAAAGATTTAGATGGCATGGGGAATATACTTTCTTCCCTTGGTTTTTTTCCGGTTGCGACTGTTACAAAGAAAAGGAAAAATTTCAGGGTGGGGGATTTTTTTATCTCCTTAGATGAGGTTCGGGATCTTGGTCATTTCATAGAAGTTGAGATCGGTGTAAAAGACTCCAGGAATTTCCAGGAAAAGGTCGAGAGCATTTTTAGATTCATGGGAAAACTTGGAATAAACAGGGAATCAAGTATCCGCAAATCATATCTGGAAATGATCCTTGACAAGAACGAAGGCAAGAATTTGTCACCTGAAATGTAATAACTATATATACCGCCCCCTCTTTTTCAGAATAGCATGAGCGTGTTCAGTTCACTTGATCCAAAAATACAGGAGGCTCTGGCAAAAATAGGATTTACGACCCCCACCGAACCACAGGTAAAAACGATTCCTGTAGTTTTAGCGGGAGAACACGTTCTACTTATAGCCCCCACAGGTTCAGGAAAAACAGAGTCAGTGGTTCTTCCGGTGTTCCACAGCATATTGAAAAAAAAAGGAAGTGCCAGGATTGAAGACAAACAGGGAGTATCTGTCCTATATATCACGCCCCTTCGCGCTCTTAACCGTGATATGCTCTTGCGTCTTGAATGGTGGTGTAAAGAACTTGGCCTGAAAGTCGCGGTAAGGCACGGGGATACAACAACATACGAGAGGCAGAAACAATCCTTAAAACCACCGGATTTTCTTGTCACCACGCCCGAAACACTTCAGGTTATGCTTACAGGCAAAAGGCTTCGCAATAATCTTCGGACTGTTTCCCATGTCATCATCGACGAAGTGCACGAGCTAGCTTCCTCAAAAAGAGGCGCACAATTATCCATCGCTCTTGAGCGGCTTGTGGAAGTCGCCGGTGAATTCCAGCGACTTGGTCTTTCTGCAACTGTGGGAAAACCTGGCCAGATAGCGCATTTCCTTTCAGGAACGAAAAGGGTTGCCCATGTAGTTGAAGTCTCACTCTTGAACAGGCTTGATTTCAAAGTGGTTTGCCCGAAGCCTGGAAATGTGGATAATGACTCTTCAAAAAAACTCATGTGTACGCCTGAAATGGCCTCGCATCTTCGGATCATTCATGAGATCGTGAGCAGTCACAAATCAACCCTGATATTTGTTAATACCAGGGAATCGGCTGAGATGCTTGGCTCAAGGTTCAAAATGCTTGGGATCCCGATCGGTGTACATCACGGATCGCTTTCAAAAGAAACGCGCATCGAGGCTGAGAACAATTTCAAAGGCGGCATCCTTAAGGGGCTTATCTGCACATCCTCAATGGAACTGGGCATCGATATCGGTGACGTGGATCATGTAATTCAGTATATGTCGCCGCGCGAGGTTACGCGGCTTATACAGAGAGTGGGAAGAGCGGGTCACTGGATCGGGGAGCGCTCAAGCGGGACAATAATAACAACTGGCGCGGATGATGTCGCCGAATCTTGCGCGATAACCCGAAGAGCAAAATCGGGTGAGATTGAGATCATCAACATCCATGAGAACACGACTGATACCCTTGCGAACCAGATATGCGGCCTTGTGCTTGATTTCGGGGATATTTCAGTTGATAGCATATTTTCGATAGTGACAAGAGCCTATCCTTTTCGTGATCTTAAGATCGAATTATTAAGGGCGGTCATAAAGCAGCTGGACGATACACGCCTTATCAGGTTTGATAATGATACGGTTGGAAGAAAAACAAAGAGCTGGCAGTACTATTTTGAAAATCTCTCCATGATCCCGGATGAAAGACGATTTGAGATCTTCGATATCGTGACCGGAAGGACAGTGGGCGCACTTGATGAGGCGTTCGTTGTTGATTTTGCAGAAGCTGGCGCCGTGTTTATAGCAAAAGGCGAGATGTGGCGAATCATTGAGGTGATTGGTGAAAAAAGCATGATAAAAGTGGAACCCATAAGCGATCCGGGCGCTGATGTTCCAAATTGGGTAGGGGAAGAGATACCTGTGCCATATGCGGTTTCGCAGGAAGTGGGTAAAATCAGGAAGCAGATCATGGAAAAAGTCAAGGGCGGAGAATCTGATGACAGGATCATTGAGGACTACATGTCAGATTATCCGGCTGATCATGATGCAGCGAACGATATCCTTGAATTGATGAAAAAGCAGGTAAGGTCGGGTCTTGCAGCGCCTACCGATGATGCTGTGGTCATCGAACAGGATGGAACCGCGATAGTCATAAACTTATGCGGCGGGCATAAAGTGAACGAAACTCTGGGCAGGGTCATATCATCTCTTCTGACTGCGAGATTTGGCGCAAGTGTTGCGATGGAAATAGACCCATACAGGATAAAGCTTGAACTTCCTAAAATGATGAATGCCGAGAAGATAAAAGAAATGCTGCTTACCATAAGCCCTGACCACATTGAACCTATTATCGAAATGACGCTTAAGAATTCCACGCTCCTTAAATGGAAGATGGTACACATAGCCCGAAAATTCGGGGCGCTGAGCCGGGATGTGGATTACGAGCGAATAAGCATGAAGAAGCTTCTTGATGTATTTGAGCGAACGCCGATGTATGATGAGGCTGTGCATGAGATCTTCCATGACAAACTTGATATAAACAGGGCCATCGATGTTGTAAAAAGGCTACAGGATGGTAGCCTTTCATTTGTCGTCCAGCCCTCAAGCCCGATAGGTGAAGCCGGATTCATGGGAGGGCGGGAATTGATGGCGCCTGAGAGGGCTGACAGTTCGATCATAATGGCGCTAAAGAGCAGGATAATGGAAGACAAGGTCATTCTTTTTTGCGTGAACTGCAAGAAATGGGTTTCAAGGACGGTTGTAAAAAGAGTGCCTGAGCATCCCGAATGCCCTTTGTGCAACAGCAGGAAGATAGCGGCTCTTAAGCCCTGGGAAGAAGAGGAGATAAAGATCGCAAAAAAGCCTGAAAAGGATAGATCGGAAGAGGAGAAAAAAAGGACAGCGCGTGTCTATAAGAATGCCAGCCTTGTTCTCTCGCACGGGAAGACCGCGGCGATAGCGCTTGCTTCGAGGGGGATAGGGCCTGAGACTGCTTCGAGGGTTATCGCGAAGTTGAGGGTGGATGAAGAGGAGTTTTACAGGGATATTCTTATTGCGGAGAGGAATTATGCGAAGACGAAGAGGTTCTGGGAGTAGAAAATGAATCATTTGATTTCAGTTAATTTAATTTACCTGGCAGAATCCATTATTTAATTCTAATAATGAATTTAAACTCAGGGATTGCTTCTGGTATCAATTCTTCAATATGTTGTTCTGTAACATTGTTTCCATAAGTCTTTGCCTTTATAGTAATAGCTCCTCGAAACTCTCCCACGGTTTCATTTTGAGGAGTTAGGTTGACTTGAACAAATTGAATATCTTTATTTTTTAGCACTAAGAAATTTCCAGGATTTAGAGATATCCAATCATTTATTCCTTCTATGCTAAGATTCACATTGGTTAAATCCGCACCTATATTCTTAATAGATAATTGAATAGATCGGTTTCCAGAAGTCAGTTGTTCTTCAAAATTTTTAGGTTCAATGATTATTTGCGGTGGCGTGAATATCGATAAAATTATCAACAGAATGAAAGATAGAACTAATAATGTCAGACTGAATGTGAAATCTATTATCAAGACATTGCTTGATATAAGATTCTTAATACCGCAATAAAAAATCGTTAGAGGATTATTATTGTCAGTTTCTTTCTTGTTTGTTCTATTATTTTTATATATATTTATATTACAATTTTCTTTCCTCACATCAAACTCATCATTAATTTCCGTATTGCATATGTATATCTCACCATTTTCTAAATTCATACTGATTTTTTTGTTTTCGAAGTTATCGATTTTTAACGTTACCTTGGACCTTTTCTCATCAAGTTTTAGAGAAAGAACATTTGTTCCAGTATCTACCTCAATGGTCATGTCGTCATCGCTTTTCGTAATTTTTGCTGCTCTTACCCATTCAATACCAAAGTTCTGAATCAGAAATTCTATAAGTCGTCCGTTATCATTTCCTGGGATATTTTTCCAGCTAAACAAATACTGCTTAACAATGGCCAAAGTCACATTATAATGATTTTTGTCATTTTTGACTAAATCAAGTTTAATATAGTTTAGTTTATTTGAAATATATATAGTGGTATCATTAGTGCATTTTTTAAATTTAGATTTTCTCACCCAATCCGCATTATGATACCGAATTAAATGCCTCTTTAGCACATCATCATCTTTGCCAGGAATTTCATCCCAGTTAAATATATACCATCCAATTATTCCTGAATTTACATACAAATAACTGAAATAAATAATTGGAGTAACAAGAATTATCAAAATGACTGCATCAAATATACTTATTGTCAATCCATACGTTATGAATGTGACTATAACTCCGACAAATAGAATCTTTATAGTAATAGATACCCATAAACAATCCTTTTTGTTGTCGCATTTCACGGGATTTTTCGGATAATTATGCCCCAAATATCCAAGTATAATCGAGTATTTTTTTTTTAGATATTTTTTATAGGTATCACAGCTTTTATACAGACAAGTAATTGCAAAGATGAATGACATTAAAGCAACAAGCGCCGATGAAATCCAATTTACTTTCAAAACGTAAAAAAGATAATAAGGTACGATAAATGAAAAATAGAATAGAGAGCTAAATGTATTTGCGAAAAATTCTGTATAATGGTAAAGCCCTTTCGCTATATATTCTTCAATATCTACAGAACCTAATTTTTTCAAGAAATAATTATGTGTCAGATGTTCTTGTTCTTCTATAGGATATAATTCCTTAATTAAAATTTTAATTTTTTTAATTTCTCGGAGATTATCGAAAATTGCATCTTCTATTATCAAATGGTGGATGATATCTATTATTACACCCAAAATAGTTCCAAACAAAACTATAAATCCAACAAAACCAGCTAGTCCCCCTATACTTTTTACTGCCCATGAAGTGAAATCAAATGGGCTCATGACATCAATCAACATGAATGATGCAATTGCGGCAAAAAATCCAGGGAATAAATGAGGTAGGAACTCTTCATATCTGAATCCTGATGGAATTTCAGGCGACATTTGTCATTCCCCCCCAATAATAGATCCCATATTTCCCCACTAACTTAACTATATAAGTATAAACATAGTTATGTTTTAAATTATATAAATACTTATCTATAGTCAGTATTTTTTTTAGATCCCAACCTTCGCAAAATTGTAGGGTTATAATAACATATTTTTCATTTTTTCCTGCTCCAGAACATGTTTTCCGAAAATAAGTATTAACCGAAAGCTTACTTTCAAGGAACATTTTGATTTAAATATTTCTCTAATAATTCTCCTCTAATAATTCTGCCATTTCTATTTGTCGTTCCCTGATAAATATATTTATAAAATTTTGCAAATTCATTTGTTGTAATACTTTCATTCTTATTGGAAATAATATGCTTTTCAAGGTTGTTTAATAAGTCCTTGATTCCTATAGGGAAACAATTGTGAACAGTTTTATATTTAATTAATTCAATCATTAAAGTGAAGAAAGACGATTTTCTTAACCATATTGAATCAGGATTTAATCCAATACTTTTTATAAAATATAATGTATCAATAATAATTTTTTTTGTTTGAACTTTGGTAGGATATTTATCATCGTTCTTTTTAATATATTCTTCTACTTCAGCATTTCTGGCAAAATATCCGCCAACTTCAATTGTTGTCATTGCTAACAGAACAAATTCCAAATCTTTCATTCTTGCAGATTCGTCCTCATAAAATACATTTAAATCGTCCAAAATCTTAGAATCAATTATTTCTTTTGCCGTAGTAATATATTCACCCTCATATAATGCATTATTTATTTCTACAGCATTTAATGCATATTGCACAGAATTTATTCGGTTAAAAATTTCCTTAATTGTAACATCATCAATCCTTCCGAGGTCTCTTACCACAACATTATAATCCAAAAAATTCGTCTGTTCCGTAGGGGTCAAATCTGAAAATTTCCTTATGGTTTCAAATTCTAAATCTTTTGAATTACCAATATACTTGAATATTGTATCCAAACGTTGTTGTCCATCAACAAGTAAAGTCGTTGATACTTGCTTTTCCAAATCAATGTCTCCATCTGCAAAATATATTTCTGGAAAAGGAAGTCCTTTTGTTATTGTATCTATAAAAGCCTCTTTGTGTTTATTATTCCAGACAAGATTTCTCTGAAACCTTGGTCTAAGAATTAGAGTTCCATCTCTCATCATTTTTATTAGCTCAATAATTCTTTTATTTGTTGCGATTCCAATTTTTGCCATTTTATATTACCTCAAGCTGTCTTAAATTTTTAATATTACTTATATGGTATTGCTCAAAAAAAAACTCATCTCTAAAAATAGCCCCTGAAATCTTCCTTTTATCATATTTTTTATATGATATACTCTTGAAAAATTCAGACCAGTCACCTCTACTTTTATAATCAAATGGAAACTTATCTGGTCTTATCCATCCTTTAAAAAAATACTCCAAGAATTCTCTATATAATTTATCTTCTCTTTCGTCCCTGTTCTGAATAATTCCTTCCAATATTTTTCAAAAATTTCGTTTGAAACTATAACCATATCAATATCTGATTCATCTTGAATTTCTCGCCATATTTTACGTGGTGCAATACTGAATCCTAATTTGGCTGAACCAACCATAAAAATTTTCGAAGGATTACTATTAAAAAAGTCTGCGATATCTTTTTTTAAATTGAAATAAATAGCCTCTGAATCTTGGAAAATATATGGAGTACCAAATGATAGATGTTTTCTTACTATCTCTGTTTCAGATATCGCCATATTAATTAAATCATCTTTAAATTCTTTTATTCTAATTTGAATACCATCGTCCACGTTTTATTCTCCTCATTCTTCCTTCGATGCATACTCTTTAAATCAAGAAATATATTAACCTTATGATTTCTAACTCCTTATAATTTTTACGTAGGCATGAGAAAATGCGCCAAAGAGCGCAGTCGTCCCCCGCCCCCGCTCTTCATATCTCGCCCTCATGCGTGTTTGGCGATGGTTCTGCGCCCCCCCTGTTCGGAAATTTGCGGTTGTCATGAAACGGTTAATTTGCAGGGAAATATGGTGTTAAAATGCGGCTGTGATTTGCGTTATTTAATGCGATTTTCATCGCAGATCTCGCTAAGAGCGGAAAGCTGGGGAGTCCTTTGAGGCTATATTCATGCGCCGCAACTGGCTTTCAAATCTGCGTTTATCTGCGTCCATCTGCGGTTCCTTATTTCCGAAACGGTTCATTGTTGCGGAAATATCGGCGCCTAGAATTAAATAATGTAATTAAAATAAATATTTGTTGCGCAAGAGAGATGAATGAAGAGCAAAAAGACCTTGTGAAAAATCACTTTCACACCGCTATGCTAATCCTTTTAGAGTCTAAAGACATCTTAACAAAACAAGAAAATTAACTTAAAAAGAGATAAACATGGATTCAAAGGATGCACTTGTTGTTTTTGAGGGAATTAAAATTAGAAGAGTATGGCATAATAACCACTGGTATTTCTCAGTGATTGATGTTGTTGGAACTTTAACTGGCAGTTCAATACCCAGAAGATACTGGTCTGATTTGAAAGTAAGACTTGACGAGGAAGGATTTGAGTTGTACGATAAAATCGTACAACTGAAATTGCCCTCTGCTGACGGCAAGAAATATGAAACTGACTGTGCCAACACCGAATCCATGTTCCGAATCATCCAGTCCATCCCATCCCCTAAAGCTGAACCCTTCAAAAGATGGCTTGCAAAAGTCGGATATGAACGGGTACAGGAGATAGAAGACCCGGAACTGGCACAAAAAAGGATGAAAGATATCTATAAATTGAAGGGTTATTCTGAGGAATGGATCGAGAAAAGAGCAAGGGGAATCGCGATAAGGGATGAACTGACTGATGAATGGGATAAAAGAGGCGTAAAATCCAGACAGGATTTTTCTATTTTGACTGCTGAGATATCAAGAGCAACTTTCGGATTGACACCCACCGAATATAAACAATTAAAAGGATTGAAGACTGAAAATTTAAGAGACCACATGGATGATATTGAATTGATCCTGACCATGCTCGGTGAGGCTACAACTACACGATTTACACGCGACAGGGATTCACAGGAGTTCCCTGAGTTGCGAAATGATGCAAAAGATGGTGGAGATGTAGCTGGAGCGACACGAAAAGATATTGAAGGCAAATTGGGGAAAAGTGTAGTTTCAAGCGATAATTATCTCGAAGCGCCGGAAAAAACCAAAAGAATAGGAAATAAGAAGAAAAACATGGAATTGGGTATATGAGGATCGCGCCCTCGATCTTCCTGTGTCGCCTCATGCGTGTTTGGACGATGGTTCTGCGCCCCCTCTGTTCGGAAATTTGCGGTTGAGATGAAATGGATAATTTGCAGGTAAATATGGTGTTAAAATGCGGCTGTGATTTGCGTTATTTAATGCAATTTTCACCGCAAAGAGCGGAAAGCTGGGGTGCATTTTGGGGCTGGGGTCATGCGCCGCAAATGGATTTCGCATCTGCGTGTATCTGCGTTCATCTGCGGTTCCGTTATTCCAAAGAAGTTCATTGATGCTGAAATATCGGCGCCAATAATTAAATAATGTAAGTAAAATAAATATATTTCTGGAAATAAGGAAGATTATCTGATTATTCCAAGCTGGAAACACAATGAACTAATTATTTCATCTTGTAAATTGAAATCCTCGATTATTCCCATTTCTTTGATCAGTCGTTTTTTATCGAGAGTTCTTATCTGATAACAAAGCACGATAGATTCCTTCCCAAGTCCTCCGATATTCGCAGGTATTAGAACCTCATTGGGAAAAATCATTGTATTGTTTTTTCTTGAAGTAATTGGAAGAACATTCACTACTGGCAAAATCTGGTTTATTTCTTCATCGCTTATTATCAGGACAGGACGGGTTTTTCCCTGTTCAGAACCAACAACAGGATCAAGGGTAGCTAAGAATATGTGCCATTTAAACTTCCTCATCTGGCCAACCTTCTGAATCAACCGTATTGAAATCTTCAGATACTTCCCGGAGGTCATTCATGAAACGATTGTCTTTTACAGCTTCTTTTAATTCCTGGATTTTCTGTTTGAAACTATCCTGCCTTTTATTCATTATTAGAATTACTTCCACAGTTTCATTTGCAGGAAAATCCTGAGGAACCTTTATTTTTAGTTCATGATTCCTGGGTATCCTTAAAATTTGTTTAACAGCTTCCAAGTTATTCCTCCATTGATTTGAATTTCATTGATTTTTTATTTTTATAGAATCTTCGTTTCTTCTTTACATACTGCTATACCTCTTCATACACTTAAAACCCCACTTTTATTATATTGCACAATTAGGATAATAATGGACACAGAATTAACGCGATTTTCTCAGCAAAGCCCATATAGCGGAAAGCTGGGGCGTCTTTTGGGGCTGGGGTCATGCGCCGCAAAGGGAGTTCGCATCTGCGTGTATCTGCGTTCATCTGCGGTTCCTTTTTTCCGAAATAGTTCATTGATGCTGAAATAACGGCGCCAATAATTAAATAATACTAGTAAAATAAATATTGGGCGCAGGTGAGATATTGTTTTTCCCAGATTTTGAAAGAATATCCAATTTATTCAGACAGGATGAACAGGATCGACAGGATACGATTTTGTTACAAAATCCTGTTCATCCTGTAAATCCTGTCGAACGGTTCCGTTGCGACTTAGCTTTGTGTTATTTAATGCGATTTCCACCGCAAAGCCCACAATGAGCGGAAAGCTGGGGCGCATTTTGGGGATGGGGTCATGCGCCGCAACTGGCTTTCGCATCTGCGTTTATCTGCGTCCATCTGCGGTTCCGTTTTTCCAAAGAAGTTCATTGATACTGAAATATCGACGCCGATACATAACTTTTGTATGATGATGGGAGCCTACCCAGATGTTTTAACGGTATAATTCACCGTTTTATTAAATTATATCTAATAATAAACTAATAAAAACAAAACAAAATATAGCCGTACCCTTAAATTATAAAATAAACTCTAAAAATCGTCAAAGTACTTATATTGATTTAGGTTCTTTAATTAAATTGAGAGGTATTTTATGAATAAAACAAGAATAGTACCCGCAATATGCATAGTAATTCTATTTACTATCGGTGTCGCCCATGGATCATATATGTCTGATCTTATAAATCTTACAGATAAAACTGAGAATATTGAAGAAGAGACAGCTCTTGAAAGAGCAATAGAAGCAGGAGAATGTGATTTCTGCAATATGGAACCAAAAATAAAACCGGTTGCTCAGACTGATTTTCCTGTCCAGACACCAGTTCCGGTATCGACGCCAAAACCGTCCCCTGGTATAGGAATAGTGGCTACCATAATGGTATTATTAGCAATATGTATTGTGAAAATAAAGGATGACAAAATCCAAAAATAATTTCAGTAATATACAGCAATTGCTTCCAACTTTATATCGGAGAACTCATGATGAGCGCAACGCTGCCAAAGGGCAGCGCCAGCTGGAGGCATCGTCAGGATTTTTATATAAGTCCTCTGCATGCTCTGTGACTTTATTACTCGGGCCGTTATTTTTTTTTATTCCTGAATATCCCTATTGCGATCAATGAAATAATTAACGCAAAAACTGTAAATCCCGGAGTTGATTTCGCAGCTTCACTCTCTTTCGGCGCAGGTTGTGTTGCGACAGATTCAGGTCTTATAGAGATCGCACTTTTCAGGGGGAAATTATCCTTTGCATTTTTTCCACCAAGTGCAATAACGTATTCGCCACTTCCTTTATAATCGCTCCAATAATTGCCTGTCTTATCAAGATCCCATGAGTTAAGACCGCTGTTATCATAAGCCTGGTCTTTGTTGTCGATCAGGTTATTTGAGTAAATGAGATTTGTTTTTGCAGAATATGCATTAATACCTATCATTTTATTGTTCTTTATATTGTTATTAAAAATCTTATTGCCATTTGAGATATATATATCAATACCATTTATGGAACTTGCTTCTATATCATTGCCTGAAATTACATTGTTGTTGCTTTGTTGATAAATTGAAACACCTACTTTATTCGAAAAAATATTCATATTTGAAATGGTGTTATCATTTCCTTTATAAATCGTGATCCCTGCATCTTCCTGTCCGCCCCCGCCGCTGTTCCTGATCGTAAATCCACTAAGTACAACATTATTTACCTCATCTATCCTGATCCCGCTGCTTGATTTTCCACCTTCAAGAATGCTTTTTTCCTTGTTCTTTCCGATGATCGATATCCCGCTTGTCTTGATACGCAGATTTTCGTTGTATACGCCTTCACCGACCAGGATCGTATCGCCATTTTTTGCTGCATCAATGGCAGATTGGATGGTTGAATAAGCAAAGCCCTGACCTACCTCCAGAGTTTGCGCCGATGCGAGTCCTGCATTCAAAATTAACATAGAAACTATTATAATTATTTTTCTTGATACCATAATATCACAGATATGGTATCGTTTTGCGATAATAAAAAGATTGTTAAAAAAATAGTAACAATGCAAGTTACTGGCTTGCATTGTATTTTACTGTTATTGTCTGAGTGCTGGGCTCACCGCGCATAGGATTGAAATACAATTTAAAGTTATAAATTCCTGTGGTATTGAAGGTATAATTTGCTCTTCCAAGATCTCGAACAGTTATTATTGGGATCTTTTTGTCCACTTCCTCGATCGTGTATCTTCTATCTAGCATATTCACCCATAATACCTGATCACCAGCGTCTATTTGAAGCTTTGATTCTGCGAACGAATCAGTTTGTCCACGAGCTATTATCCTTGTCTGGATAATCTTTCCCGTAGGAGTTGCCGCTATATATGGTGTTGGCTCAGGAGTGGGTGTCGGGGTCGCTATCTCTGTTCTCTCAGTGGTTGGGACTGGTGTCGGAGTGGATGTGGGAATCGGCGTTGGAGTAGGAACAGGCGTAAATTCCCTGGGTGTGCCTGATTTTAGAGTTACTGGCATAATCCTCGCTTCGACTTTCTGTCCATTAACGGATAAAGTAATGGTTATTTCATAAGTGCCTGCAAGACTTTTTCCCTGCATTTGTTCAATTGTTTGGAAAACAGCGGCAATATCACCATTAGTCCCTGGTTTTATCTCTGTATTAAAGTTCATGGAATAATTTCGCGTTTTCTGTTCATCGCTCATGGTCTTTAGAGCCAAGTTTGCAAGGGTGTCATCAAGTGATAAAACTTTCGCTTTTATTTCAACAGTCTCACTGGTGATAGTTTCAGTTCCGGTATTGGCTATCAGGAGTTGCGCTGTTACTTTCTCGCCTGCTCTTACATCATCGGGTACAAGTTTTACCTCAACTACTCTTGCATCAAGATTGGTATTTTCATGCTCGATTTTTTGTACTTGTACTGTAGTTGTTTTCGAAGAATCGGAACCTGTACATCCTGAAAGAGCTACAACCAGGATCATTAAAACAATGATTGGAAAGTTCTTGTTCATTACTTCACCGTTACTTAAAATAGTTTTATTGCTTAAAAAGATTTCTCATTATTATAATTCTATAAACTATTATAATTCCAGATATTTTGCGAATAATTTTATACTCATAATTCCAATTCTACCCTTGATGCGTATACAAGGGACATTTTTGGTTATAATATCATTGTTTTTCATCATCTTTACAATTGCCGTCGCTAATGCCCAAACCACAAAATGGTACAAATACGAAGCAGGCATGGAAGAAGCAAGTTCAACAGGAAAACCTATGATGCTGGAATTTTATGCTGATTGGTGTTCTCCATGCATTGCCATGGAAGAAGGAACATATCCTGATCCCCGTGTAATTTCCGAAATGAAGGATTTTATTGCCATAAAAGTGGATACGCAAGTAAGGATCGATATCGAAAGCAAATATCATATCGCATATTATCCCACGATCGTATTCCTTAATTCAAAAGGCGAAGAGATATCACGCCATGTTGGGTATCTTGGCCCTGAAGATATGGTGAAAACGATAAAAGAATCTCGTGGTAAATTACCAAAGGAAGCGCCAGGATTTGAAGCAACAAACGTCTTATTCAGCGTTCTCTTTGCAACGCTGATGTTTTTTTTCGCAAAAAAAAACACATTCATTTGAATTTTTTGATGTTTTTCATCGCGTTCTCAACGAGCGATGGGATGTCTAATAGCTTTTCGGCTTTTATTACGTCCATGGGTTTTGCTGCTGTTGATGGATATTCCGGTACTGCCATACAGCAAGTGGCCGGCTTTGTTGATGGCCCCAGCGTGCCTATTTTTCTTGCCATATCCGTAATTTCAAGCTTATCAAGCCCAATCAGAGGATGATATATTGGATATTCCATTCCATACATCTCTGCAAGCATATTCTCTGACGTCTGGGAAGCGACCTGGCCAAGTGAAGAACCGGTAATTATCCCATGTGCATCCTCAATTTTTAGCACTTCACCTGCAATCCGATACATCATGCGTCTGCAAAGGACGCAGTTTAAGCGGTTATCGCAATTATTCAGTAAAGCAAGGAGGTTTTCACCATGTGGCGCTTCATATACTGTAAATTTCTTATGGGGCGACCATTTCTGAAGTATCTCGATGCAGCTCATCGCTCTCTCACGTGTGGTATTGTCGGAAAAAGGCTCATTGTTCAAATACAGGGGTATTATTTCGCAGCCGCGTTTCATCATTAACCATGCTGATACAGGAGAATCTATACCGCCAGAAATGAGGGCAACCATTTTGCCCTGCGTACCCAGTGGAAGCCCGCCCACACCCTTTTCGGATCCTGTGAATACATATCCTTTATCCTGCCTTATTTCTACGAATATTTCCACATCCGGATTTTCAAGATCCACACTGATATTGCGGTTCATTTTTTCAAATACCGCATCTCCGCAGGCAATACCTATGTCGCGTGAAGTAAAATCATGGTTTCCTGCCCTTCGAGCCCTTATTGCAAAAGATTGCCCTTCCGTCATTATTTCAGATGCTATCTCTGCAGATAAGGTGGCAGCTGAAAGAAGCGTAGCTTCGCATGTATGAACCGGGCTTGCAGAAACTATTCCAAAGACCTTTACAGCGCTTTTTAAAGCTTTTGGATCATCGGAATGAATAAAAACACGACCCATTTCACGGGTAATGCCAGAATAATTGGCAGCATCTGCATTGAGCATCGCTTTTAAGTTCCTGACCAGTGTCTGCTCGAACCTTATCCTGACATTCTTGCTTTTCAGGGCGAGTTCATCATAACGTACCAGGATAACATCAATAGGTTTCAATTATTTTCTCCTTTTTGTTGAATGATAATATGACTCTTTCATTCTATTACTTGCTTTTATTTCTATCCCAACACAATAGTTAAATATTGTCAATGCAATTTCAAACCGATGAAATGTTTGGTAACAGGCGGCGCCGGATTTATCGGCTCCCACATAATTGAGAATTTGCTCAAGAACGGATATGAAACAGTATGTCTTGACAATTTTGACCCCACTTATGATATAAATTCCAAGAAAAGGAATATCGCCCCTTTTCTTGAAAATGAAAACTTTGAGCTTGTCAAAGGAGATATCAGGGACAAGGAATTACTCAAAAACACGATAATTGACATAGATTACATTTTCCACGAAGCTGCTCTTGTATCGGTCGTTGAGAGCATGAAAGATCCAGTAAAGACCATCGAGATAAATACGATAGGGACTTTGAATATTCTTGAAGCGGCACTGTGTGGAAATGCAAAAAAAGTGATAATAGCATCCTCAGCAGCAGTTTATGGTGATGCGCCTGAACTTCCAAAGAAAGAAAGCATGAAACCTGTTCCGAAATCGCCATATGCTATTTCAAAACTTGATTGTGAGTATGCAGCAAGAATATATTTTGAAGAACATGGCTTGAAAACCACATGTTTGCGCTATTTTAATGTATATGGACCGGGACAGGATCCAACATCACCGTATGCCGCTGCAATACCCATTTTCTTACGAAAAGCCTTGAAGAATGAGAATATCCTTATTTATGGCGATGGTATGCAAACGCGGGATTTTATTTATATAGATGATATTGTTGCCGCAAATTGCCTGGCAATGTCAAAAGGAGACGGGATGATATTAAATGCTGCAAATGGCATTGCTACTTCAATTAATGAGATCGTACAGGATATTATTAGAATAACCGGTTCAAAGTCGACTAAGTCATATACAAAAGAAAGAAGCGGTGATATCAAACACAGCCTTGCTGATATTTCCCAGATCAGTAAGCTGGGTTTTAAACCCGGATATACAATGAATGAAGGTCTTGAAAAAACGATTGAATGGTTTAAATTACACTAATGCTGCTTTGCGTTACATACAAGAAAACAAGTCATTTATAATAAGAAGCAAATATAGGAGATACCATGAAAATTCTTGTAGTTGATGACAATAAAAAAGACAGACTACATATTTCAAAGATAGTGCACACCCATGGATTTGATGTTTCGGAGGCAGGGAATGGGTATGAAGCACTTGAAAAGGTGGATACGGAACCCCCTGACATCATAATATCCGATATAATTATGCCAGAGATGGATGGATTCATGCTTATCCGGAAAATTAAGGAAAATGAGAAAACAAAAGATATACCTTTTATATTCTACACAAAAAGCTTCGTTTGCGATAAGGATAAGGAGCTTGGATTTTCACTTGGAGCGGCAAGATTCATCAAGAAGCCGTTAAAGCCAGAGGGGCTACTTTGCGAGATCGATTTAGTGTTGAATGAAAACAAAATAGGAAAACTCAAGTCAGCCGGGAATGAGATTACTGATAAGGAATACCTGAAAAAGTACAGCGCTCAATTATCTTTGAAACTTGAATCCAGGGTGAGAATGCTGGAACAGGAGATCGAAAAAAGAAAAAAAATCGAAGCGCAGCTTAGAAATAGTGAAAAGAAACTAATACTTGCCAAAGATGAAGCGCTGCGCGCTAGCACCGTTAAATCTAATTTCCTCATGAAAATGAGCCATGAGCTCAGGACACCGTTGAATTCGGTTTTGGGTTTCTCTCAACTCCTGATGATGAAAAACTCGGGGGAATTAAATGAAAAACAGGTACAATATGTTGACAATATTTTCCATAGCGCGACACGCCTGCTTGGGATGATCAATGACATGCTTGATCTTGTCAAAGTGGAATCGGGTGAAGGATTGAATCTTTCGATCAAATCGTTCCAGGCACCAGAAGCAATAGAAGAAGCATTGATATTTATAAATGATAGGGCTGCAGAAAAAAAAATCGTTATTATTAAAGAGATCGATCCCGGACTTGGGATCATTGAAGCAGATATAATAAGGTTCAAACAAATCCTCATAAATCTCATTAATAATGCCATAAAATTCAGCAAACCAGGTGGAGGTACAATAAATATCGCAGCAAAAAAAAACGGCGATATGGCGCAGTTCTCAATCTCTGATACAGGTATAGGCATCAGGGAAACTGATATGGGCAGGCTCTTTGATCTTTTCTACCAGGCAGATTCGGGGGTAAGCAGGAAATATGGCGGCGCAGGCGCAGGACTTGCAGTTACAAAGCAAATTGTGGAACAGCATGGGGGCAAAATATGGGTAGAGAGTATATATGGTGAAAATAGTACCTTCTCGTTCACACTACCGTTGAAGCAAGAAAAATAGGAAAATAATAAAATGATACATATTGCGGATTCGTCCCTTTTCATTATCGGAAAAAGGATCGAAGGAAATATTCTAACGGTGCCATCTGTCGGGGAGGAACTCAAGGATGAAACATCCCGGACCATAATGGAATTAATGAATGTAAGGATTGAGCCGCCGCTTCAAAGTTTCATCCGTGAAGTGACATTAAAAGCAAATGTGACTAAGGATGGTGAAGAACTTTCAAAAACTGATATTGATGTCCTGGCAAAAGCTCTCGAATATTCAAGAAAAGAAGAGACAGTTTTGATATCTGATGATTATGCAGTCCAAAACACCGCCATTCACCTGGGAATAAAGGTCATGCCTGCAGGCCAAAAGAAAATCAGGGATGTACTTCTATGGGAGAAATTCTGCATTGGGTGCAAGCGCCGATTCCCGCAAGGAGATGATTGTCCTGTCTGTGGCACCGCTCTTAAGAAAATAAGGAAAAAAATGATTTAAATCTCTGCTAAAACACCCTTCTTTCCCTTTGCTTTAATATCCCTTATCAGCTTTTGGTTTTCATGCAGGAATTTTGAAGCATCCGACTCGATCTTTTTCTTATCGATCTTTTTGCCCTGTCCGATTCCCGGACAATCCACGACTGGTTTGAGTCGCATTAAGGGTTCATCGGAATATGAGACCTCAACGATCCTGAATGGAAGTAAACGGCAAACGAGCGGCTCATTATCCCGAATTGTGCACTCAAGTTTTTTGCCGGTAAAAAAGCATTTTCCGTCCTTCCCTTTTATTTTGAAAACATTGGCATTTTCATCAAATTCCAGGAAATCATCGGGAGAATATCCCAGGTCTTTTATCCTTTTTATGTCCTCGATCGTAAGCTGAATACCTTCAGAACAGCATTTTGCGCCGCATTTTTTATATTCGCATTTCCACTTATCGATATTTTCAAGGATATGAATCATAATCCTAAATTAGCATTCATATAATTTAAGCATACCCATATCTGGCGAGCATAAAAGGATGATCGAATAATTACAGGGATGAATTAAAGGAGGGATTTCGGATTCAAAAATCACATGGTAAGCAATAATCTCTGCTACCACGTTTTTAATTTGAAAGAAGCGGAATAAATATATAATATAAAGAACTAATAACATCTCATAATTATTATTATCTGATTGATGGCGAGTGTGGATGCAAAAACGGTACCATTGATTCGCCATTGACAATCACTGAGTAGGGGTATACGATCTATGAATAGTCCAAATCAACTTATTGGTTTTTCAATCGATGAACAGCGATACGCATTACCTCTTCAGATCGTGGAACGGGTTGTCCGTGCGGTTGAAGTCACACTCCTGCCAAAAGCGCCGGATATAGTCCTGGGCGTGGTCAATATGCAGGGAAGGATAATTCCTGTTGTGAATATCCGCAGACGCTTCGGATTACGGGAGCGGGAAATTGACCTGAACGACCAGCTGGTTATTGCATATTCATCAAAGAGAAATATTGCATTTTTAGCTGATAGTGTTAGCGGCGTGATTGAAATCCTGGAAGAAGAAGTCGTTGCGGCAGAAAAAATCCTTCCGGGCCTGGAATATATCAAAGGCATAGTAAAACAGGAAGATGGGCTGGTCCATATTCTTGATATCGATTCAATTCTTTCGTTTGGGGAAATAAAATGGCTGGACGACGTCATGGAAGAACATCAGAGGCAATAAATGACATCCGGGATCTCTGAAACCTTACTCTCAAAGCTTAGCGAATTCGTGGCTACCCGGATGGGTTTGCACTTTCCAAGGGAACGCTGGCACGACCTCGAACACGGCGTTAGCTCTGCCGCCGCCGAATTTGGTTTTGGTGATGCTGAAACCTGCATTAAATGGCTCGTTTCTTCACAGTTAATGAAGCAAGAGCTTGAGATTCTTGCAAGCCATCTTACTATTGGTGAAACATACTTCTTTCGGGAGAAGAAAAGTTTTGAGGTTCTCGAAGAGAATATTCTACCCGGGCTTATTCGCTCCCGCATGGAAAATGAAAGGCGCCTGAGGATCTGGAGCGCAGGTTGCGCCACTGGAGAAGAACCCTATTCTATTGCGATTTTATTGACCAGGATGATTCCCGATTTAAAAGACTGGAATATTACCATATTAGCCACGGACATTAACCCGCGTTTTCTTACGAAGGCACAAAAAGGCTTGTACAGCGAATGGTCATTCAGGGATGCGCCAGCGTGGACCAAAAATTATTTCAATAAGACAAAACACGGTTTTGAGATAATCCCCGATATAAAGAAAATGGTGACTTTTTCCTATCTTAATCTGGCAGAAGACCCTTATCCCTCACTTCTGAACAATACCAGCGCAATGGACATTATTTTTTGCCGCAATGTGCTGATGTATTTTTCACAGGTACGTGCAAAGAAGGTTGCTCAAGCTCTTTATTTATGCCTCGTGGATGGCGGCTGGCTTGTGGTCAGCCCGGTTGAAACGTCACAGGTTCAAGTTTCACAATTTAGAGCTATCTATTTTCCGGGCGCAACTTTCTATAAGAAATATCTGGCAATGTCTCAAAGTATAGAAGAATTTATTCCGGAGAAGATTTACCGTCCACCCGAAGAAATCCGGATTGCACCGTTACCAATCGAGCATATATCCATACACCAAATTCCATCTACTCAAGAAAAAATAAATGTCGCCAGAGAAGAACAAAAAGCAGCACAACCTGATGCTTATAAGGAAGGTTTGGTGCTTTTCCAGCAAGGTAAGTATGAGCAGGTGGTTGACAAACTAATTGATCCGGCATCACAAGATCACGATACAAAAGTTATGATTCTTCTTGCAAGAGCTTATGCTAATTATGGAAAAACAGCTCAAGCACTCGCATGGTGCGAAAAAGCTATTGGTATTGACAGGTTGAATCCAGGCTGCCATTATCTTCATGCCATGATATTGCAGGAGCGTGGACAGGTTGAAGAGGCTGTGAAGTCGCTTGGGCGCGCGCTTTACCTTGACCAGGATTTTGTGTTAGCACATTTTGCCCTGGGAAATCTGTGCAAACATCGGGGGAAGTTCACAGAATCGGACAGGCATTTTAAGAATGCGCTTGCGCTTTTGGGAATGTTCAAAAATGATGAAATCCTGCCCGATTCCGAAGGGATTACAGCAGGCAGGCTCTCTGAGATAATAACATCAATTAAAGGAAAGGTGATCCTGGCATGAATAGTTTTACGAAAGCGACTGTTGATGATAAAAGAAAGGCCCTCAAAGCCAGGGCCATGGCGCTGGCAAAGAAACCTGAAATGAAGAAAGCCGATCAATCAATCGAAGTCGTGGAATTCCAGCTTGCCCATGAAAAATACGCCATACAGTCAGCCTTTATAAGTGAGGTCTATCCGCTAAAGGAACTCACGCCTGTACCGTGCACACCAAAGTTTGTTGCCGGAATAATTAACGTGCGCGGCAAAATTATCTCCGTCATTGACATCAAGAAATTTTTCGAGCTTCCTGAAAAAGGGATAACTGACCTTAATAAAGTTATCATCATTCACAATGGTTTGATGGAATTCGGGATTCTGGCTGACGCCGTTCTGGGCGCAAGTCAAATTCCGCTTCCGGATATCCAGACATCCCTTCCCACGCTTACAGGAGTCCGCGCCGAGTACCTGCAGGGTGTGACAAAAGAGGGATTAGTAGTTCTTGATGCTGAAAAAATACTGTCAGATAAAAAAATTGTCATTCATGAGGAGGTTTAATATGAGGCGTAACAATAAAATTAGTAAGGTGGAGGAAAAATTGGTATGAGTATAGGTAAAAAAATTATCGGCGGATATGCCCTTGTCCTCGTGTTGTTGTTGATTGCAGTGATAAACGGTTATTATGCACTCGGTGGCGACGCCACTGCGGCAGATAACCTTTCTTTTGTAATGGCGGTAGTTTCAATAGCGGCACTCGTGACAGGTTTTATTGAGTTTCATATCGCCCGTACCATGAAAAGAGATTTACTATATTCTCGCGGTCTCATCGAGTCAAGCCTCGACCCTCTTGTTGCCATCAGTAATGATGGCAAGATAACTTGTAACTTGAAACAGGAGGATGTTTATGGACAATATTAACAAAGTAAAGATGATAGGCGCGATAGTAACTATAACAGGTTTGATCGTATTGATCGGCTGGATATTCGACATATCCATCCTTAAGAGTATCCTCCCCCAATGGGTGGCTATGAAGGTGCTGACCGCGGTATCTTTCATCCTGTGCGGCATCATGCTGTATGTCATCGCAAGATACGCAGCCGGAGATATTGTGAGTGTTCAGGTTGTCGTTCCCCTGATATCAGTAATAGTTATTATTGTAATGGGTACGCTCATCATAAGCGGGGTCATGGGCATAAATCTGGGCATAGAGGATTTTTTTGTAAAAGAAACAAAGCTGGTGACGTTTGACACAAAACCCGGCATGCCGTCTATGGGCACAATGCTCGCATTCATATTGACTGCTGTTGCAGGCGCTCTTACAGTGCTTCATCCTGTAAACCTGAAAGGCAGATTTGTGTATTTCGGTGCTGCTGTGGCAATCCTCGGCAGCATTCCGATTATAGGATACATGATAAGCGTGCCTCTCTTGACTTATTTTATAAAAGACGTAAGCACCGCAATGGCCTTCCACACTGCAATTCTTTTTGTGATGATCGGCACCGCCTTTATTTTATTGAGCCAAACAGCAGACAAATTCAATGCGGTGAGGTCTCTGTCAGGAACACGGATCAGTCTCGGATATAGCGTTGCCCTCGGCATAATTATCATAATAGGCGCAGCATCTCTGATGAGCAATGCAGACTTCACGGATGCGGTAGCATGGCAGAGCCACAGCCAGAACATCATAAAATCCCTTGATAATGTGGACATGATTCTGAAGAATGCCCAGAGTGTGCAAACAAATTTTCTGCTGACAGGCAATGAACGTTATCTTAATGAATACAACGAGAGCCTTACGTCTCTAAAAAAAGAGCTTGTGACGCTCAGGGAACTGACCAGGAATGATCCGGCTTATCAAAAGAGGCTTGATGATCTGGAGATTCTTGTCAATGAAGAAACTGTGCGTCTTGACACGGGCATATCCATAAAAAAAGATGAGGGGCTTGAAAAGGCTGTGGCTTTCATATATGACAGCACAGCAGCAGCTTTGGTTGATGAGATTAAGAAGGTGATAAATGACATGCAGAACGAGGAACAGAAGCTGTTAGATAATAGACTTGTGGAGATAACAGCAGCAAGCAAAAAAAATACGGGTGTAGTCATTTACGGACTGCTTGCGTCTCTTGTATGCTTTACCTTTTTCGGATTTATTCTCGTAAGGAATCTGTCTGTTCCACTAAGGGAGATTACAAACATTGCCGAAAGGATCGCACAGGGTGATCTGTCAGGCAGCGTCTTATCTGCTGGCGTATCTGAAAGGCAGGACGAGGTCGGAGTCCTGGCAAAGTCGTTTGCTTCAATGAACGAATATATTAACGGAATTGCAAAAGCTGCAGAAAGGATCGCAAGCCAGGACATGAACCAGGCGATTAAACCAAAGTCGGATAAAGACATACTGGGAATTGCTTTTGCAAAGATGCAGGAAAACCTTCGCATCAATACGCAGGCAAAAGATAAGGCTACAGCAGAGATGAAGGTTGTTTCTGCTTATGGGCGAAGTCTTATCGAAGCCAGCCTTGACCCACTTGTCACCATCAGTAAAGAAGGAAAGATAACTGACGTGAACAAAGCCACAGAACAGGTTACAGGCGTTACTCGTGATCGTCTCACTGGGAGCGATTTTTCAGACTACTTTACCGAACCAGATAAAGCCAGAGAAGGGTACCGGCAGGTGTTCTCAAAAGGATTTGTTAAGGATTATCCACTTGCAATCCGCCACAGTTCAGGTAAAGTGACCGATGTACTG
>Ga0172369_10000533_pt1 | contig 56641 bp, 49 predicted proteins | sample LakKiv25m_FD_114539 | JGI IMG/M metagenome (GOLD analysis project Ga0172369, IMG submission 114539) | Freshwater microbial communities from Kabuno Bay, South-Kivu, Congo - kab_022012_11.25m | ecosystem: Environmental > Aquatic > Freshwater > Lake | place: Democratic Republic of the Congo...
CCGACCTTTATAATCATTCGCTGGGACTGTGGTTGCAGTCTAATGAGTCGCAATCCCTTCTAATCAGGTCACTATCTCCGACCCCCACCCTATCCAACATACGATTTCTTTTGCTGATTTCAAGCACAATTCGGAGGATCCCCCCCTCGGCAAAATTATGATCTCGACTAAACTAGTCAACAAGACTCTTTCCTCCATAATACCAAGAGGTTATAAAAACGAGGGATAGATTTTTTGCCCATAGTGATTTCAGCTACTTGTGCATAACTGAAAAAACGACGCGATACCTCGCAAAGCTTTCTTGTCCAGGGTCCTTTATACGATAATCAACTCCTCTTCGTCCAGTACAATTCCCACGCCGCTCGTCTCGATATTTTTCACACAATGCATACACAGGGTATAATATCGCACGCCGTCTTCTTCCCAGTCGATGAGTTTTTCGATCTCTTCCTTCATGCGTAGGTATCGACGGTCGTCTAGGATGCATTCCCAAACGCTCTTCTGAACGCGGACGCCATACTGTTTCATTAACTTGGCGACATGCAGGCGTTTTCGATCATCAACGATGTCATAGGCGACAACAACAAACATTTATTGTCCTAACGCATTACAAAAGCTTTGTACGGAATATCCTCTGTGAGCAGGCTTGCAAATCGCCTGACCTGTTCCAAGAGGACGCCTCGATAGGTCAACCGTTTTCCCGATAGTTCGTAGAGAATTCTGGTGTTCAAGCGCTCTTCGAAGGACGCAACGAATCGCTTCATGCCTTCGTGCGTCAAGATGATGGGGTATTCCTCCCGTATTGGTTCAGCCTCGGCGAAATCAAAGGCAGCGGGTTCCCTTTCTTCTGGTCTAAAAAAGTGCTTAGTCTGAATCACGCCCCTGTTTATCACGTAAAGGACCAAGGAGTCCACGAGAACTGGTCGAAATTCCTCCATGAGATCTAGTACGAGTGATGGTCTGCCGTATTCTGTCGAGTGAAGGCATCCGAGATAGGGGTCCAGCCCCACAATATTGACCTGGGTATGGATTGCGTTGGCAAGCAGGGTGTAACCCAGGCTCAAGAGAACGTTCACTGGATCCTTGGGAGGACGGCGGTTTCGTCCCTTAAAGGTAATGTTTGGAGCGCGCACAAATTTCCCAAAACAGCCGAAATAAGAGGCAGCGCTGACCCCCTCTATGCCCATGACGCCGTCGTGGAAGTCGCATCCCTGCAACTGAGACAGAAAGCGTCTGATGCGGGTTAAGGCGGCTACGACGTCTGGATCGTGCAACGTCTTGTTTTGTCTTCTCATTACCACCCGGCTGTTAACTAGCTTGCCTCGCACAAACTCCCTCGAGACAGTGAGACGAAACGTAGGGTCATCGATCCGCTGGAATTGTTTTCTTCGCAATTCAACGTTTTTGCCTTGTTGAGAGATGAGCCTCCCCTTGTATTTGCCGTGGTAGGACAAGAATACCGTGTCGATACCTTGTTGAAGCAGGAATGAGATTGCGCTCGGAGTCAGGCTTATATTGCCCATAATGGCCACTTGCTCGATCTTAAAGGCGTGGACTGCCTGGATGGTCTTTCCTTGTTTCGTTACGACCAGTTGGTTTCCTCTTTTGGTTAAAGAAGTGCCTTGATCTGTGATGTAGAGGATTGCCACTATTTGATAGGTACCTGTTCCTGCGTGATCAGATTTCCAAAGTGAAGGATGCTGTTCCGTCCTCTTTTTTGGTTCTTCTGAGGTCGCCCATGGGTGTTTGTATAGATTGGATGGACGCGTCTTCAAAGAAGGTGTTGAGCCGTGCTTCGTAACGATCAAGCAAAAGACGCGTTTCACGCAATTGTTTTTTTAGCCTTATGTAGTCTTGAACTAGGTTATTGAATTGTATGGAATCCACGGTGATGCCAAGAGGACTCGGCGTCTCTGAGCCTGAGAAGGCCCGGACGTGGATGAGCGGGGACGGATAGAGATTGACAGCGAGATCAAAGGCGCAATTGCAGGAAGTTCCTGATGTGATCGACGGGATGCGTCCCCTTATTTTAGGGCAGCTTATGGGATTTCCCTTTAGCCTGGACTTCAGGAAGAGCGCGGGATCTGCATTTGTGCATCTCTGGAAAATAGTGTTTACTGCTTCGGGTCCGTGGCTCAAGTGGCCTAGGGAGTGAATGACCACGAGGCTTTCTTCCTTCGAGATAGCCCCGGTTTGATTTACCTTATTTACTATGGTTTTCAACACAGGGCACTTTAGCATGAGCGTCTGGAATTCGGGATCTGAATCAATATCATAAGGCGGTTCGAATCTCGATTCTTCAGGAGTCAGAGGACGGACAGGCCTAGCATCCCTGTCATCTTCTGATTGAAAAGGCGGCGTCGCGACCTCTGAATGTCTCAAGGCGTCAACAGGAGAAGACATCATGCGTTGTATGTAGGCATATATGAGTCTTCTTGGTGCTTTGGAAACCTCATCAAGGAGCGTGAGCTGGTTTTCGTACGCAGTTCCGTCGGGCCTTAAAAACACGGCTCGTCTGCCAGTTCGTTTATGAATGCCCAGGGGGAGCTTAATCAAGTTCCCTAATCCGCCTTTTCTTACGGAAGTCTGTTTTGGAAATACTTCTATAGTGATGTCAGAAGGCAGGCGGTTGAGCTGATTCTTAAGGAGATCGCCAAATTTCTTTGCAACGCCAGCCGGAATGGGCGTGTCTAAAAAGATCCAGCAGTGGCGACCTTTAAAGCCTGAGTCTTCTATATACATGGGAACTTCCTGAGCAGCCGCAAGGTCAACCAGAGTACACGCTGTTTTATGCACCCTGTTAATAAGAATATTCCACGTTCGTTCACTGCTTATAGCCTTAGGAACGGCGAACTTGGCGACATCAAGGTCGAACGCGATGTAGCTGACCGTGTTGTCAAGCCTGACCGGATACACCCCTATGGTATAGTTCCCAAGAATATGGTTCTCGGCTACCTGGAGCGTGAAGGGCTCCTGGACAGGGGTGTAACCAGATTGACCAGTAGGGCTGACCCATTGCCTAGCGTACACGCCTTCTCGGCTGGAAAAAAGGGTAGTGAATGTAACCAGATGGTGGCGTTCAGGAACAATCTGTCGTGCGGGGGGTTGCGGCTCACCAGCTGGTTCCCCGGCGCCTGCCAGAAAGTCCAGATCCCTTATGAAACCTTTGAAGCGTAGGTCCCCAGTCCGCTCCAAGGCATATGCGTAAACATTTCGAGCTTTCTCGAATTCACCGGCCTCTCGATACGCAGCTCCCAACTCCTCGTGATAGCGCACTTCATCGGGTTTCCTGTTCACCAGTTCTGCCCAAACGCGGGCCGCTCGATTGGGTTGTCCTCGATCCAGGTAAGCTTCAGCTAGTCTCTCATAGGTCTCTGCGCGGTTGGGACCGTCTCGCACGGCCATGTTGAGTTCCCCAATCACATCATCCATGAGGTTCAATTCCTCGCACAGGTCAGCCCATGCGAGATGAAGGTCTGGGTCGCTAATGTCTCTCGTGTTGCGGTTCCTAGCCAACGACAACGCCTCCTCGCGCAGAGAGGCGGCGATGGCGGCCCTAACCTGATCGATAGTTTCTTGTGATGCAATCTCAGAAATTGGCATGGTATGCAACCATCCTCGGGTGATGTCCCAAGGCTTCACCCTGGGGCTGTGTATTGGGCCGCAGGCTTGCGGCGCTTAATGGCGCACGAAACGTCGGAGCAAGGAAAACAACACGTGGATATGCTCCGCTGTTCCACCTAATTGTGAGACTGGGCACTTTAAATTTCTCAGGACGCACACCAAGAATTCGTAAGAGGTCGGCAGCACGTGTGCCAACATGGTTCTACTCATACATTTCGTACCGAACAGTGAGTGAATATACATGTATGTGGGAAAATGAATGAGGCATAGGCTCATGCTCCCTAATACGCGCCAAGAATCGTCTCCTGTCGTTCAGGGGACGCCAACAGGAACACATATCTGGGCGTTTCTGGGGTTCACCATTGTATCATTCCAACAATAGTTTTCTGACCTTACTAATAAGCTTGCGCAATTCTTTTGTCAGCGTCTTGGCTGAGCCGGGATTTCTCCTCATTCCCGCATGATTGATGTCATTGCGCAGCCCAAAAAGCTGATCGAACACCTTCAGCAAGTCGAGCTTTCCCTGAAAAATGCATAATAGTGGAGTCCCTATCTTGCCAGAACCGCCTTTTCTTTTAGGTTGCTGGCATTCGTGCCACATGCTGAGATCTTTACCGATATTTTCCTCTTTTCGCACCCTTTCCTCGAAATTCGAGAAATCGATGCGGTAGCCTTTACAAACGTAGTTTATTAGACATTCTCGCAAAATGGTGTAGCCCTGCTGAATAAGGTTGTGTTCAGCGCACCATTCCGCTATGCGGATGCCGTCCTTAATGGGGTCGCCATCAAAAACTTTCAACCTGTCTGAGAGCTGATCCAACAATGGGTTAAAAGGGGAACTCATGTTCGCGCCTTTGAATTGGGCCAAAGAATCTTTCAATTGTTTAATGTCATCGCTTAATCGGAGCCCCCGACATGTGGACACGTCCTTTGTGAAATCAGCCAACAAATGTGAAATAAGCTTTAAATTCTTGGCCCCTGCGTCTGCGCCCTTTGTCTTCTTCAAGACCTCACTGGTTTGACTGGCGGCAAGGTCAGCAGCGAGCGTTGCGTCTCCAGACCGCATAAAGACGCCTATGGCCACCGTCCAATCCAGCAAGACATCAAAGCCACCGAGATCGAATATCGGCACTATCCTCTTTCCCCGGTTCTTATCAACGACTGCTGCAAGAGGCCTAGCGGCCTCAAATGCCCCGTAATAAATGCCTTTCAGTGAAACCTTTTTTAGGACCTTAGCATAGTTGAGAACGACCAATACGAGCATTGGCAACGATCGAAACGAGTGGGTAATGTCAAAAACTATTTCGTCATCATGATTGATTTCGTTGAAAAGAATCCAAAATATCTCCCAGATTTCGTCCTCGTTCTTTCCCTCAGGAATACTTATATTCTTTATGTCTGGTTGCAGCTTGAGGGACGCTAAACGTGACCTCAAACCCTCCTGTATGATCGGCTTGCGAGTTTCCTTGTCTGTATGACCATCGTCTAGCCAGTTTTTGCTCTCAGCTTCTGGAGTGGTGAAGATAAGGATTCGATCCTTGCCGGACCAGTTCTTGCAACTGAAGGCCGCAGTGACCTCCTGTACAAAGCGAGTATCTCGTGTGCCAACCAGTCCATTGAGTTTGTATGTACAGGCTTCGTAGTTACTGGTTCCGAGGATTGAAATAAAGAGTCTAGCCATTGTTACCTCACGTAGAGTCGAAATCGGTGGTGTCTAAAATGATGAACAAGAGTTATTGAACCATCTGGTTGGTGAATTTCTTTTGCCTCACGTTCAGTTGTCGAATAGATGGGGCGAAACTTATTTTCAAAAGCAAAATTCACCATGAGGTATGTCGCGCCAAAATCGCCCTGGACTAACACGAAGTCATCTGGCAGAGCTTCTCGCAGTAGCCACGACTTTATAGGTATGAGATGTGGCGCTAGATCATCAACTTCCGGTGGCATGGCGGTCCACAATGTTTGGAGACCCTTCGGCAAATTAACAATACGGGCTACCGCCAAAGAAGCTCTCGCATCGGCTTCTTGATCATCTGTTAACTGATGATTAAAGAGGAGAAATAATGAGCAGGATTTATGCGCCCGCGTTTTCAGCATGGGGTTGTACCATTGATAGTTCTATAAGTTATAGCGATCCTCGAAAGTAAACGCGAATTGCATGAATGAAGCCATCTGTCATTGCTTTGGAAACGGGAAGCCAACAACCCTGGATGTCCCCACGTCGGGTATTAGCATGAGAGATCTCCAATGCTATTCACTAAAAGGCCTACATACTCGATTCAACCTAGATTAACGTGAGAATCCGCGCAAACAGGATTCGGTTCCGTCACGACCTTAGAGATACACTGTAGTAAGTTCCGTATCACCGATAATGCCTCTCTATGGGCTCTGATCTCGCAGCAGCCATGATTAGGATCTATTTTGGGATCCTGGAAGGCGAGGTACCCACCCTGTACCAATGGTTTCGTGTCTGCGTGGCACGACGGCAGCGCTAATGACAAGATAGCTGATACAGTACGTCTTCCATGGATCACAGCACTGCGTCAGTTGCCGCCCGCGGGCTCCACGGATAGAATCCTGTAAAAGGTTCCTGCCTCATGGGAGACCTTGACGAGCGCCTTCATGGTTTTCTTCTTTTTCAACTTGTCCCGGAGTCCTTCGGCCACGAGGTTGATATCCTTGGCCACAGCGTTTTTCTGGCCATGCGAGGCTTTAATTTCTCCATTTCCAGGATTCCAGGTGACGCCAGCGTTCGTCCACTCTTCTATTTCTAGTCGGGCTGGCTCAGTGAATTTCAATTTCTGTTTGATGTGGAATACTGTTCCGCTGGCTACTAGGGTTTGTTGCCGCTTCGATTCTTCTTCAGCAAATACCTTTTGGGTGTCTTCATCTGTTATATGAAAAGAAGCCCACCCAAATGGCTCAAGATGGCTGCTTTGTTTAACCGTCTTAGCATCGGCAGCCAACCACAACGTCGTGGCCTTATTTTCCCGCCGGCTTTTGTCCTTTGCTCCACGGATCAGGATCGATCGCACGGCCGCTATGGTCACGCATTCCGCTCCAGAATGTCGGCCGATCCTAAAAAGTTTGGCATCATGTTCAACGGACTCTAAAGCATGTTTGTGGTTTATTCTTGCAAGTTCAACTTGTTCTCTCTTGAGTTCTTCCGCGAAAAAATCCCGTAAGCTATTACATAGGTCCTCAAGTTTAACTGGCTTATTTATTTTTGCTTCAGGGAGTGGCTTGTCGATCATGATCGTCCCTTGGAATACAGTTCTGGGTTGAATGACCTCGAGTATTTGGTACGGGCCGCGTGCTCCAAATTCAGAAACTTTCTTTTTCTCGTTGGCAGCGTACACAATTCTCGTTTTGACATCGCCCACCGGCATGAAATCAGATACCTTCACGAACCGGAGCGGGTCCTTGGAAAAAGAACCACCCAGCAGGAACTCTTCCAGCTTACTCCCATTGCCCGTTCGAAGCTCATGACACTTTTTGTCTTTGCACAGAAAGTTGAGGTACGCCGTTCTAAAGGAGCCCTTGACAGCGGAGCCAGGGATATAAGGCATGTCACTAGTGGGCAAGAACGCGGTTCGCTCGATAATGAATCGGTTGAGTTGTTTCTGGATTCTATGGTTGTCGTTGGGACGTAAGGCTAAGGTCTCATTATAGTGTGTTACGAAACCATCGCTTACTGAAACCTCCTTCCCGAGCGTTTTTTTCCCTTTAATGAATTTGTAGATTTCCAGGATGGATGACGGGGTACCTTTCTTGCAAATTTCGGAGAAATTTGACTTGTCGCTCTGTTTCAGTTCACTCAAAAAGACTACAGGATCGAAAACCACTAGTATCTTCTTTTCAGTGTCCACACTGAAGCTCAGGGGATCATACACTTCATCACAACCAAGATGGACAGGTGACAAGATCTTAATATGACACTTTATAAACTCGGTCATGCCTCACCTCGCAGATCGACATATATGGGAAGCCAGATGCTATATCCTTGCACTACCGTGTTGGGCATTGACATGGAGACATTCGTCACGCTGCGACCCCAATAGGGGCGAGCGAATGCTTTCGAGTCTTTGGGAACAAAGACTGCACCCTCATCTGCCATAATAACTGGATTTTTAAAGGGATTATCGGATCTAGCAAGAGTGTCACCATGTTTGCCGAACCTTACAAACGGAGTAAAGTAAGCGTGCTCATACGAGTCTGGAACAGGTACAGTAGGCGAAAGGCAATAGATGCCAGCCGAGTCTGCTGGCTGTGGAGCGTTAATTTTTCGGGACTGGTCAATCGAAAAACGGCCCATGCCAATGGAGGCATCCATGCCGAAGCCTATCCGGCCTATTCTTTTTAGTCCTTCTTCGACCGCTCCGACGTCGATGATCGACGGGTCAATAAGCACAAATATGGCCAGCTTTATTCCAGGAACATAATAGTCGATCTCTCGATTGTATGGGGCAAACTCACCTGACCCTGTGGTTCCTGTTATTCTGTGAATGGTGTTGTGAACTCGAGTACACCGAAAAACTGGGTGAGTGGCTTCCAACAGAGGTTGACTGCGACCAACGGGATGCATCACCTTGTTAAATAGCTCTTCATCAGATAGGAAAAGGGCCTTACGGGGGTCTAGTCTGAGATCGTCCGTTACTATCATCCATTTCCTGCTCTTGTTAAGCTTGAGATCTCTAATTCTTGCCAAGCCAGCGTTATCCCCTGACCGGAAGAGCCAGGAAAGAGGAAAATTTGGTCTCTTAAGCGCATACGTAACTTGTCCTGAAGTTGATTCCAAACGTGGAAAGGCCGAAGAGAATACGATAAACGGTTGCTTAGAATAGAGTGCTATGTTAGACGGTAAGTCCCCCCGCACCAGGGAAGGATCGTACTCGATCTGCCAGCAAAACTGACCAAAGAGCGTGTCCCCACGTATCGGCGTTCCAAAAGGTCCCTCCGGACGAATGACTATTTCGTGGAGTTCCAAGATTTATCCCTCGCTTTCAAGAGGTTTGATTGAGCCGAATCTTTCGCGAATTCGCTCGTTGTCAAACTCAAAGCGCAGTCGTCCGTAGCCCCGGCTGCCGCTCCCGCCTAATGCATCCATTTCCAATAGTTTTAGCCCTTCTAAAAGATAGTCCAGCAAATCCTCTTCGCCATCGAGTTGTTTTAAGGTGACCGAGAAATCAAAAACCGTTTCGGCGGGCACTCGTTCTGTAAAACGGGGATGTTCAGCGACGCCTGTGATTCGATTAATGGAATTTTCTGCCTTGACTTCCGTGAGGGGCAGATGCTTGTCCGTAAGTTTCTTTCGCCAGTCTTCGTGAAGTGAACAGTCTGCGAAAGATACCCTGGTGGGGCCAAGTTCGGCGGCCTCTTCGCCGTCGGCTCCACTCGTGCCGAAGAGCCTGAGAATTTTTTTCCCGTCTTCTAGCTGCTTTCCTGCGATGCCTCTAAGATTCCTCAAAGCCAATGGTTTGCCAACACTGTAAGCCATAAGCCCCGTTTTCATTTCCAGCAATGATCTCACCTTGCCTTTTATAGAAGAGCCTGGAATATAGGGCTCCTGCGTATAAGGATGCTTGACCACCTGGTTGTCCACGCCTCCAATTCGCATCTCGAGATCGCCACCCCCAATATGCAAACCACTCTTAAGAACTATTTTACCTTTGATCTCCGTTATGTTGGTAAGCTTCATAGCAGTGCCCCTTTCAATTCTTCGGTCCGTGAAGACGATAAAATCCCATAAAAGCCTCGAAGAAATTCGCGAACACGCGTAAGTCCTCCCGTGATTTAACTTGTGCAACTGTGTCTTTCATAAACTGCAGGAACGTTTGTGAGACCAATTCGCGACCTTTGGCATAAGCTGTCTTGGCCACCAGCATGTGCACTTGCGGTACGACCACATCCCATGAGTCCTCTTTTGCTTGCGCCAAGTCGTCTAGGCGCAGTACTTCGTCATAGAACTTCCGGATCTGAGTTCGTTTGTTGAGTTTGGTGTTCAGTTTGTTCTCCCCGGCAAGATCCTTCGCCATATCCTCTGCTTCCTGTGAAAACAGCGTTGGGTCTAGGCGCCTATCCGCCTCGTCTTTCCACAATTTGATTTTGTTTCGGGGCTCCCTGTCCTCACGTTGAGGGGTATGTCCCCCGCTCATTCCACCGCGTTGCGATTCTTTTTGTGCCATGGCTTAATCCTCACCTCCTGTTGTAGAGAACTTTCCAAAGGGGTATTTTGACGCTACTGCCAAACTTCGTGAGCCAGCCCGCGATTGTCTGGGACAGCTCTTGAACTGCTACAGCCCGATCATCTCCAGCTAGATTTGTTGCGAGGTTTCGTACGGTTGAATACGCAAGATGGGATCGCCATTTGGTGCACTCCATGCTTTCCAACGGGAAGTCCTTCTGAATTTTAAGCAACATCTGCTCCAGGCCGGCCATGTCTGTAAGTGAGTTGAGCCTATACAGCATGGCGTTGTTGATCCAGCTTTTGTCTAACCACTGGTCCAATTTTTTATTGACTTGCAGCAATTCATCATACTTATCGTGGGTTACGGTTTGGTCAAAAACAGTGATTCGGTTTCGGCCGGTTTCCTTACTCCGCCCCATCGTGTTTTCTGCCTCCACCGCCATATCTTGCAGAGGCGTGTGGGGCTTCCGTACAGCAATACCGGCTGAGAAATGTAATTCCTTGTTGTGACATACATATTCAGCGAAGTCGTTCCTTAATTCTTTCACCAAAGTGAGCATACAATTCCAGGGGCCGATGAGAAAAAGATCATCACCTCCAGCGAACACTGTGTAAACATCGTTGTATTCGGATTGGGTTCTCAAGAAGTGAGGAAGGTGAAGGCTAAAAAAGAAATCGAGCTGCCGACTAAGGGTGGCAAGCCTCGAGATGGTGAAGCTCTCTTTAGGCAGTCCATACGCCAAAAGAGAGCCTAACTCGTCCACGTCCGCCTTCAGAATGCCTAAGGCCGCGACTCCTCTTGGTTTGGCCCCGTCACTGGATAAGTTGAGAGCCTTGCAGGCGATGTCCTCGAGGGTCTTGGGTGCGCCTAGTTTCCTTTCGTCGCTCTTACCGCAGTCTAGTATTGGGTCGTGACACATATCGTGTTCGGTGTACACTGGCACGTATCCGTTGATAAGACGCGAGGTTATATGGGAGTGTATTGTCCCGTCATCCGCAGGGGAAAGATTCCAGTATCGGAGGAGACTGCCTGATCGGGCTGACTCATTGAGACTACCATTTTCGAAGCTCAACTGATACCGGCCAAAGATAGGTTCTAAGAGAAGATTGTCCCGATCCCTTATGTCAGCATCAATGCGTAAAACAGCCAGCCGCTGCTTCTTGACGATGCACGTTCCGAGAAAAACGTGGTCTCTGCAAAGTTTGCATGCCGACATTAGATCTCCGATTAATGAAGAATTCTCGACTGATTTGTCGGACGGCCGTTTGCCGCAAAGAGGACACAACCGGTGTGTTAGCTGGTTATTGAAAGACTTTAGGTAGGTGGTTACCTCGCCTCCGTAGGTGTTTAGGTCTATACGCGCTGTTTTTCGCAACTCCATCTTTTCTTGTGTCTTGTCCCATAGATCTCGAAAGCGCTGCGCCGTGAAATCCTCCGGCCCGCAACTCATAACGCTAATGCCCAAACTGTTTTCTCCATATGAGACTCTTACTAGCCAGTCGTTGATTTCTTTTTCGGTTTCTTGCACGGCTTGTCGCGCTGACTGGGTATTTGGTGCAATGATGGTGAATTTACCAGCGGCATTGAGCAAGACGGAAGATACAGGCAAGCCCATGTTGCTGCACAATAGATCTGCGGCCAACTCACAAAACATCGAAACAGCCAGAGATCTTCCGCGTAATATTTTTGCCCGCAAAGTCTTCGTTTGGCCAAAGCCTTTAAAAATAAAATCTTGGATCCCGTAGAAATCCCCAGAGATTAAAAGAAACTTGTCCTGCGAGTAACTTCGGATAGCATCTTCTGCAAGGCTGTTCGCATCCCGGTGGTACATGTACAGGGCGGTCGAGAGTGCTGCCGTCACCCTACTGTGATCATAGAGAGAGACATCCGGCACGATGTCCCCCGCTCGGGCGGCGGGAACTGCAGACCAAAAGCGCATGGCGCAGGTGTCAAAGTGCTCAAACCAGAGAGCGAGATTGTCATTTCTGTGGAACAATGCTCCAAACTCCTGAACGAACTCAGCGAAAAGCCTTGAGTACTGGTTCTTTGATTCCGTGTTAGACCCCTGGCTGTCCTTGTCCGGGAGAATCGGAAAAATATTTTCAGCACTCAATTGCTCCAACGGATAGGCATAACGTCTAGGCAAATTGGATTTTGAGTTATTGGCTCTGTCCAGTCTCAGTTCTTCAAAAATAGGTCTAAGTCGCGTCTGCCTATATTTTCTTGGATCGATGGAACTACCTCCTTGCTTCTCCGCACTATGTCGATCTAAGCCACTGCTGAGTCTATCCGCCACAGCAATTATCCATTGAAGCGGTGTCTCCGGCTTGTGATGCATGGCGCACAAATTGATGAAAGAGTCTCCTTTCTCAGAGGACCAATCGAAGACCGTCCGAGGGAACAAGTCCTTTTGCGACTCTATGAACGCGGCAGTAAGCAAGGCGTGACCATGACTATAGCGTCCTTTGTAGGCAGGCTGGTATAGATCAGCGTTATTTTCTCCGTAAGCCTTAGGCAATTCCAACAGCATGGGATCAACAACTTTCCCGATATCGTGAAGGAACCCTCCTAGGGCCATTATCAAGCAGCTAACGTTCATGTTTTCCTCCCTCTCTCCCGGCCCCAGGAATTGGAGCATCTGGAAGAAACTCTTGCTCGGTTAACTTGGTGGTGGGCCATTATTTATGGGAACTGATGGATATCGTTAACATTTCAAAAAACCTTCAATAATCTCCTTTTGACCTCTTAGAGCCCGATTACTTCTCTTTCCGTGGGACCGTTATCTTCCCCAATCCGAAAGCCGTTGCCTTGCCGACGTGTACTATTTCGCAGTATCTCAGCAGCGGCAGAAACTCTTCCAGCAATCCTCTATAAATGACGCTGCCGATCATGCCACCCATAAGCATGCCCTGTTCCTGACGGTTCGAATACCGCCTCCAATCGAACCAACGCAGGTCAGACGACTCGATTTCGACCTGTTCAGCACGCGCCACGAGACCTCGATAGTCCAGCGCTGGTTCGCCCGCGCCGAAATGGTTATTGAGAACTGAAATGCGGCGCAGCATTCCTCGGACCAACACATGAAAGGGCAGGGCTGCGGCAAATTGATTACCAAATTTGAGCCTCAGAGGGGTATCGAGCCGTACCTTGATTGCTGACTCCCCCTTTGAGGGTGAACCGACTGGTTGGGTTAGCAAAAGTTCACGGATTTCAGGTGCGCGGAAAACCCCATCGTCGGGTTCATAGACCATATGTGTCTCTGAGCAGACTTTCACCAAGTGAAATCTTCCTCCGCCATTTCTAATTCTTCGTCCAAGTCCTCGTTTGCCCATTTCTTGGAAGGCATAGACGAAGTACGGCAATAATTTATTGGCAAAGCCGAAGAGCAGCAGATCGAATGAAAGGTCGCCGCCCGCCGGGGAAAAAGAAGCCTCGCTGGCAGGCGGCTCAATTACAAAAGGATGGGGGGGCGACATTCGGTTTTGCAGATTGCCCTCAGGGAAAGACTCGAAAAGTTTGCAATACACGCAGGTCTCCCTCAGGATACAATTGGTGCACTGCTGGGTTTTAAGGGCGCATGTGACCCTTTTCAAAGCCCAACCGAATGCTCCCCGGAGCGTTGATCCCTTGAATGGGGGGAGTCGGGCGTCCTCATCAAAGGCGCAGACAAATCTATATCTTCCACATCGCATCAATGCCCCCTAGCGGCGTGGCCGTCGATGAACCTCTGATTTAGCAAGGAGATATGTAAATTCCACGACCACGTTACCACTACTGTAATAGTACATTCAAGGTTTTTTTGCCCCCGAAAGTCCGGGGAATACATGACTCCCTAAGACGTGGTTAGCTGCATAATAGCTATACCTAAGACGATGAGCCCAGCTAAGATGAGTAGTGGGAGACAGCCGCACCCCGAGGGCTCGGGTTCATGTTGCCTTTTTGGGGGTGGGGGAATGCCATGATCGATGCACCATTGATCATACTCTTCCTCCATTTGCTGCCTTTCCGCTTCTGCTTCTTCTTTTGCACGTCTTCTCTCATTGTCTGCCATGAAGAAGGCGAAGCCCCAATCGTCCCAGTTCATGCAGAGCCTCCTTGCCCTTGCACAGGCGCGATTTCCCAGACGCTAGGCGAGGAATGTTCATCCCAATGGCGCCCCGCTAAATGAAAGGTCTGACAATCCCTGTGAACCGCATCACTGGGACGTCATCTCTCGTATTCCACGCTCTCGACCTCATTGTCCGGGGTGCGAATAATCGTCCGGTTGCCGTCTCTATATCGGCTGCGCAAGAGTTGATTCGTGTGCGCGTAGTAAACGTCTGTGCGGTTGCCGCTGCTTCTCCATATCTGTAAGTCGTTGTTGTATTGGTCCCGGATGATCTTGTTTTGGGCAAAGACCATCGGAGCCGCAAAAAGAAGCGAAAGAACGATGCATGTCTTTTTTATCTAACCCTCCTTTCTGACCACAAATAAGAGGCAGCGCCTTGTGATCAACCCATCGGCGGGTGAGCTGCTTTCCCCTCCATGTTATTAGAAGATTTTGTCAAATAAGGACAAAACCACCAGTTTTTTTTTCGCGGCCAGCCATTTTTCTTGTCTTCGGCTTTCCCATTCACAAGCCTTCTCGATCGTCGCTGGCCAAACAAACTCTTGTCTTGTAGCATAATTGCGGTTTCAGGGGACAGCGGAGCAACATGCGGAGATCACAGACCCATACTAAAACCAGTTACGCGCTCATCCTCAACCTCTCATGTGCCCTGCAACAGACTTTCCTATTGAGCTATTATGGACAACTATGCTATAATATTGTTGCTTTTAATTTTTGTGCTCGTCTCAGGATATAAACCATCATGCGCGGTTCTCAGATGGCGCGTCAGTGGCGGTTGATCCGTCTCATCGAATCCCGGACCCAAGGTATAAGCGCCGCGGAGCTTGCCAGAGAGCTAGAGGTCCCCCTGCGCACGGTTTACCGTGATCTTGAAGCGATCCAGGATGCTGGATTTCCCTTGTATTCTGAACGAGACGGCGCCGGCTCTAGCTGGAGGCTCCTGGATACCTTTAAAAAACACTTTCCTCTTCCGCTCACGCCAACAGAGCTAATGGCCCTGTACGTAAGCTGCGACATGCTCAGCGCCTTGGACGGGACTTTTTTTCACGACAGCATCGTGAGCGTATTGAAGAAGGTCAAGGCGTCTCTGACACCCGAGACCCTGAAGTGTTTAGACGCAATTACAGGAAAACTAACGGTAAACTTTGGACCTGCTCGAATATTTCCGGGGCTCAAAGCTACCATCCAAACTGTGAGCGAGGCGATCATGAAACGGCAGCGGATAGAAATCATCTACCGCGCCGCTTCCACTGCGAAGGTCACTCAGAGGAAGGTGGACCCATATCACGTTCACATAGCCGAAGGGGGTTTTTATTTGATTGGCTATTGCCACGCCAGGCGGGAAATTAGGACCTTTGCTATGGAACGCATACGGGAGTGCAGGCCCCTGGATGAATCATTTGAAATGAGGAGTGATTTCGATCTCTCAGATTATCTAAAGAATGCGTTTCAGCTCATGACCGGTCAGCCCCGCAAGATCACTGTACGGATATCGCCCTCGGCGGCCCACATTGTACGTGAACGCATGTGGCATCCCTCGCAGCAAATTCAGGAGCTGCTGGACGGAGGCGTGGATATAACGCTCCGAGTTCCCATTAATTATGAGATAATTTCTTGGCTCCTTGGTTTTGGTCCTGCTGCGCAGGTTCTACAGCCTAGCGACCTGCGGAACAGGATCGCGTATGATCTCGAGACCGCGGCCCAGCAATACAGGGACGTTTTTGGTGCGCTGCGTGCGAATGCCAAAAAGGTTTCAGGAAAATTGTCCTGACCTGGTACAATAGTACGCCGAACAGGGCCATCCCAGAGGTTGCTGCAAAGGTTTATTGTCTCCAGACTGTCAGACCTGTACTGGAATCCTGACAGCAGATTATTCCGTTTATAGCGGTCCTACGAAAGTAGGCGTGAATCGCGCACGATTCTGTCTGTCGTTCCCTTGAGAGAGCGAATCCAGGAATGCCGAATGTCCCGTTGCGTCGGGCACGCAAGGCATGACCTGAGCCGTGAATACAGTAGAGCGCCAATACACTATAGGTCACTTGAACCCTCATGACAGTCCACGCAATCGGTTTTCGATTCTTACAGAACCTCGAGAAACACTATAATTGCAGCGTAGGCCGATCGCGTAACAATTAAAAAGCGGAGATTCGGATTTTAGGCCGGTAGTCGTAAACAATTTTTCATGAACTGACGTGACATAAAGACGTAAATGCGAATTTGCCACCCCAGGTTTCTATAACTAATTGCTGAGCAGTCAATCTTTTCTATGTTGATAAGATAGAAGACATCATTTATTTGATTCTTTCAGATATGGCACGGTCTTAATGCAGGGGGTGTATCGAATGCCGGTGCTTAGGATTGGGCTATTATCTTCATAAGACCGCATTCAAGGTGGTGCTATTGAACAAATGGAAATAGGAAAGCGGGCCTCCAATAGGGTGGTCTCTGCCCGCAGTCGCTGTACTTTCTAGACAGCTTTCAGTTCCTAAGAGAGACGCTATAATGTATAAAGCGCAAAAACTCATGTGTGCTATGTGCCCCTTTTGAAATTAATTTTACGGGGCTAAGGATATGCCTACCATGCCTGACTTACTTCTTGCCGTCATATTGCTACTAGTAGTAGTCGTCATCGTTTTACAGCTTGCAGCGTTGCTCCGCAAACGTTACATACACGATCAATCCCTTGCTGCGGTCTTTGAATCCATCCAAGCATCTCACGAGCGAATAGACAGGTTGGTGCGTCAGGAGATCGCCCAAAACAGGGAGGAACTCGTGAATGAGTCACAGCGATCCCGTGAGGAACTTGGTAACACGTTGAAGAACGTCTCTGATACGCTATTTCAACACCTCGTGAACATCGAGCAATCCACGGGACAGCATTTGGAGAAGCTGAAGGAGGCCGTTTCAGACAAACTTACCGCTATACAAAGAGACAATAACACGCATTTAGAGCGCATTAGAGGTACGGTCGATGAGCAGCTCCATGGTACACTGGAAAAAAGACTTGGCGAATCTTTTAAGCAGGTCAGTGAACGTTTGGAGGAGGTGCATAAAGGATTAGGAGAGATGCAGAACCTTGCCGCAGGGGTAGGGGACCTCAAGAGAGCCCTGACGAACGTCAAGACCCGAGGGACGTGGGGAGAGGTTCAATTGGGCTCGATCTTGCAGGATGTGTTGCTGCCCGACCAGTATGCCACCAATATTTCGACAAAAGGAGGCGGTGAGCGGGTTGAATTTGCGGTGAAACTGCCTGGTGGCAGCGATGATGGAGAAGGGGTCTGGCTCCCCATTGATGCGAAGTTTCCCATGGAAGATTACCTTCGCCTCCTTGACGCGTATGACAAGGCCGATGCTCAAGTCGCCGAGGGTGCCTGTAAACTTCTCGAGTCTCGGATCAGGCAATGCAGTGCAGACATATCCAGGAAATACTTGAATCCACCTGTGACTACAGATTTTGCCATCCTTTTTCTGCCCACTGAAGGGTTGTTTGCAGAAGTGATGCGAAGGAGCGGACTTGCAGATTCAATTCAGAGAGAACACCGGGTGGTCATAGCAGGTCCCGCCACCTTGTGGGCTGTACTCAACAGCGTTCAGATGGGGTTTCGCAGCCTAGCAGTCCAGAAGCGCTCCACCGAAGTTTGGAGACTTTTGGCAGCCGTAAAAACCCAGTGGGGAAAATATCAGGAGGTCCTCGAACGAGCGCTCAAGAAGCTTAACGAAGCGTCTCGGACCGTGGAGCAGGCGAAGACGAGAACCGATATGATTGGCCGTAAACTGAGCCGGGTGGAGGAATTGCCGACCAGCGAGGCCGAAGGAATTCTGAGTCGTGCAGACGATAGTACATCGTCCGATGAAAGATAGTCATTGGGACTTACTAAGATCAGGGGAGTCAGGGTCTCTCACAACCTTACTGTTTTTACGGTTTTTTTACGGTTTTTCTTGACAAGCGTCCCACGTCCTAGGACAATAAGACATCAGCCGAAAATAATCGGGCTTTACGCGAAAAAGGCGATCGAGAGGGCAAAACGATCGGGACAAGAAAAAGCGCGTAAATCCGACCCTCACAAACAGACCATACAATGGTGAAAAAGTCTGTGCAGAATTGTACAACTGTATTGGGCGGAGCCGCCAGTTTCCCACGAGTTTGGGTGGGAGGACGTAGCCGGTGGAGGCTAGTCAAGTGACAGGCGGTCTAAGTAGTCTTCTGAATGATTCTAGAAGCGGCAAGAGAATAGCGACGCAAGGAAAGAGTGACGGAGCTAAATCGGTGTTAAGAACCTCGGTAAGCAGTGGCTAATCATTTTATCGTTGCTGCACTTGCCCCCGGAACGTCACAACACACGCTGGTTAGGGCGCGTGATTACTCCGCAGGTGTATCGATTTCGGAGGTTGCCGAAACTCGGGTTATTGGTTGCCGAGCCTTTCGGGTAGCCTGTTACCGGCCTTCGCTTCTCCGAAATGCACCATGCCGTAGAAGGAGGTGGTTTTCTCAGTAAGCAGCGGTCTTGAATAGAGAGAGTCAACAGTCAAGCGTTTGCTACCATGGCTAGTTCGAAAAGGAGGAGGAGTGATGAAGTATTTCACCGGTTTTTTCGCGTGTCTAATAGCTGTCCTACTAAGTATGCCGTTATTTGCGGCAGAACCTATCAAGATGGGAGCGGTGATAAATCTCACAGGTCCTGCTTCAAGTTGGGGCAAGTACCATGCCAAGGGACTTCAGGACTATATCAAGTACGTGAATGATGTAAAAGGGGGAGTTGGCGGGGCGAAGATCGATATCACAATAGCTGATCATGCCTACAAAGTAGCTGAAGGAATTAAGCATGTTAAGAAATTCTGCGAAGATGGTATGGTCATGATCGCCACATGGGATACCGGCCTTGGGATTCAGGTCAAGCCCATCATTAAGGAGTACAAGGTACCTACTATCAACTTCTCCACTGGACAAGAAATCCTGAAACCCCCGATAGATTACATGTTTTTGCCTTTTGGCTCATACGTGCTGGATTCGTACGCAGTGCTCGAGTACATCAAAGCGATTCATAAGGGCAAAGACAAGCCGAAAGTGGGGTTGCTCACCCTTGACAATGCCTACGGCAAGTCGATACACGACCCGTCGAAACAATACGCAGAGAAGCAGGGAATCCAGATTGTAGGGATCGAGGAGTTTCCTGCGAAAACCATAGATCTGAGCAAAGAACTCCTGAAGCTCAAGCAAGCAGGCGCAGAATACGTGTTCACGCAGATTCTTCCTGCAAACACGATTTCTGCATTGAAGGCGTCAGATCAAACTGGGTTTAAACCGCTATTCCTAGGGACGTGGACTGCTACGGATCCGGACTTTTTCGCGTCCGCCAAGGGCCTAGTAGGAGACAGAATGGAGATGCAGTTTGTAGGATGCCTCCCCGGGGACGGCACACCTGGAGTGAAGCTCATGGAGGAATTAATTAAGCGCTACAAGAGTGTTGATAGGTATGACCTCTCGTATTGGGAAGGTGTTGCCATAGGGATGATCATGGTACGCGGCGCAGAACGAGCTCACGATAAGTTTAAGAAGGTTACGTCGGAAACCATCAATCAGGCTTTGGAAACATTCAAAGATGAGGATTTTGGCGGAGTAGTCCCACCTGTTACATATACAAAAGATAATCATCAGGGGTCATTCGTGGGAAGAATCATTAAAGTGCATGATGACGGCAAATTCACCCCGGTGACTAATTTCTTTAGCCCAGGGAAAGGGGACTTAAAGCTATTGAAGGGAAAATAGCATGAAGACGTTCCGGGGGCGCCCGAGTATTTTTTCACTGGATAGGGTCAAAGAGCGCGAAGCGGAGCTAAGAGTCGAGGGACTGTTTCTCCGCTTCGGCGGGCTCAGTGCGTTGTCAGATGTGGAACTCTCCGTAAAAACTGGGGAGCTGACGAGCCTCATCGGGCCCAACGGAGCGGGGAAAACCAGCTTGCTCAACTGCATAACGGGGTACTACAAGCCTCAGCAAGGTTCCATCACGTTTAATGGTACGGATGTGACGGGGTGGTCCTCACACAATATCACGAGAATTGGCATCGGTAGGACTTTCCAAAACATAGAGCTATTCGCAGGGATGACCGTGCTGGCGAATTTGATGCTAGCTCGTCATCTCTATTGTAGGTACAACTTGGGCAAAGCCTCTATATTTTCAAGCTCAGTTCGTGAAGAAGAGGCCCGGCATCGTAGGCTCTTGGAGGAAGTGATCGATTTCCTCGAGATGCAGAGCTTTCGTAAGCGTACAGTGGGGTCGCTACCCTATGGTTTGCGCAAACGAGTCGAGCTTGGGAGGGCCTTAGCGCTCGAGCCGAAGTTACTGGTCCTCGACGAGCCGCTTGCAGGAATGACTCTTGAAGAAAAAGAAGACATGGTCCGTTTCCTCCTGGAATTGAATCATGGCTGGGGGCAGACCGTGCTTCTGGTAGAGCACGACATGTCAATAGTTATGAATATTTCCAAGAGGATTATAGTCTTGGATTTCGGCCAGAAGATCGCCGAAGGGGCCCCGCAAGAGATACTTAATAACCCTGGGGTCATCATGGCGTATCTGGGCGAGCTGGGGGATGATGAAGATACACTCCGTGAACAGTCGGCGGAGAAATAATCTGGAGCCAACTTGATGTTCTCAGTTACTGATCACACCTTGCCTCAAATTCTTGCCAAGCAGGCAGAGCGACTTGGATCGTCGAGGAAAGCGATTCGCAAGAAGACCCTGGGGGTTTGGGAAGCTCTCACGTGGCAGGATTATCTGGAATACACAAGAAAAACAGCTATTGGGTTGATGACGCTGGGATTAAGGCGCGGCGAACGGCTGGGGATCATAACCGCCAATGAGCCGGAATGGCTGTTCACGGAGCTTGGAGCCCAGGCGGTTGGGGCATCGACTGTGAACATGTTCACAACTTCGGTAGCCGGTGAAATAGCTGCCGTTCTAGAGCAAATCGAGGCCTCCGTCGTCGTCGCTCAGGATCAGGAGCAGGTGGACAAGCTGTTGGAACATAGGGAACAGCTCTCATTCATCCAAAAAGTTATCTACATAGATCCAACTGGAATGCGAACGTATGTAGATGACCCTTGGCTGATGAGCTTTCGGGAGTTGCTCGAACTGTCATCAGGTCTAGGGCGAGACGGCGATGCTCGATTTGAACAGGAACTCTGGAAGGGACAGCCGGACGATATCGCGATCATGACCCTTACCTCGGGTACTACGGGATTGCCTAAGCTTGCCATGCTGAGCCACCGCAACTTCACTGAAATGGCCAGGATATGGATGGAAGCTACCCCTATTTCAGAGGGGGATAACTGGATTTCGATTACACCGCCTGCCTGGATTGTAGATCAGTTCTTCGGCGTCGCCATAACGCTATCTTCGGCTATGATCGTTAATTTTCCCGAAGCCGAAGACACTACGCCGTCTGATTTCAGGGAAATAGGGCCGACGATTCTGATAACAGCATCGCGCTTTTGGGAGGACCTCGCCTCGAGGATCAGGGTTAAGATCAACGACGCCGGTTTTGTGAAACGTAAGCTTTTTTACCTTTCAGACAGAATAAGCCGTGCTATCGTCGCTCGCAATTCAGAAAATCGGCCGATCCCCTTTTTTCTTAGAGCGCTTGACCTATTTGCTTCTGTGACAGTGAATAGGCCTTTGCTTGACCGCGTCGGGTGCTCTCAATTCAAACAAGCGCTTACCGGTGGCCACCCTATCAGTCCGGATGTTATAAGCTTTTTCAGATCACGAGGTCTGAACTTGAAACAGTGTTACGGGCTGACCGAGAGTTGTGGGATATTCCAGATTCAGCCTGATGATGAGGTCAAGTTGGGCACGGTGGGTAAGTCACTCCCAAGCATTCAAGTAAAGATCGCTGAAGATCAGGAAATACTGCTGTCCAGCCCTACGGTATTCCGAGGCTATTATAAGAACCCCCGAGCTACGGAAGGTGCCTTTATGGGTGGATGGCTGTGCACCGGCGATGCAGGTTACGTTGATGAGGATGACCATCTCATCATAATTGGTAGGAAACAGGACATAATGCGGACAAAACAGGGGGAGGCCTTCTCGCCGGATTTCATTGAAACCCGACTGAAATTCAGCCCTTATGTCAAAGAAGCGGTGATTTTCGGAGAAGGAGAGTCCTACATAACGGCGTTGATCAACATAGATATGGGGAATGTGGGTAGCTGGGCTGAGGAACGTATGATTCCGTACACTACATATTTGGACTTGTCTCAGCAAGCAGCGGTGCACGAACTGCTCTTGGGAGAAGTTGGGGAGGTGAATGCACAGTTGCCAGGCCCAATGAAGATAAACAAGATGGTCCTACTCTATAAACTGTTAGACGCAGACGATGGTGAACTCACGCGCACTGGAAAAGTCCGTCGCCACATTGTGTTGGAACGGTATAAACCGATCATTCGCGGTATGTATTCGGATCAACACGAGGTGAAGACCAGCGGAGAAGTGCGTTACAGAGACGGACAAATCGGTACGATCGAGACCACGGTAAAAGTATTGATTGTGGAGGCAGTAGGGTCCTAATGTTACTATTCTTGCTGATCCAAGGCTTTTGCATCGGCCTGCTGTATGCGCTGGCGGCGCTGGGATTTGTCATGATCTTCAAATCCAGTAGTGTGCTCAATTTTGCCCATGGCGAACTCATGGCGTTTGGGGCATTCTTGTTCTTGGTGCTGTCGGCGTGGGCGCGTTTACCCATCTGGGCCGCATTCTTAATGACGCTAGTGGGGAGCTTTGTTCTTGGATTTATTATTGAAAAATTTTTTCTGCGTCCTTTGATCGGGGAGGCACTAATCCAAGTCATTATGCTTACGGTCGGTTTGGCCAGTATGTTCAAGGGATTGTTGTTGTTCGTCTTTGGGGGGAATCTCCACAGTTACGACAGATTTCTTCCTCAGGGGCTTTCGATGCACATCAGTCATGTGTATGTGGCACCGCCATACACCGCTGCGATGTTAATGGCTGTTGTATTCCTGGTGTTGTTTGGGCTTTTCTTCAAGTATTCATCCCTTGGGATCTATATGAGATCAGTCGCGGATAACCAGCTTGCGGCTCTTTCACTTGGGGTTCATGTTAGGAGGGTTTTCGCTTTTTCTTGGGGTATTGCTGGTCTAGTATGTGCGATGAGCGGCATCATACTGGGAGTCATGAATGGAATAAATGTGCACGAACTGAGTAGCATAGGCCTGAAAGTGTTTCCAGTCGTTATACTCGGTGGGTTGGAGAGTATCGGAGGGGCCATAATAGGCGGAATCATAATCGGAGTTATAGAGGCTCTGACAGCGGGATACATCGCCACTTCTCTTCAAGAGGTAGTGCCATACATTGTCCTCATGGTTATCCTCCTTATAAAACCCTATGGTCTGTTCGGACTTGCCGAGATCGAGCGTGTTTGAATGGGAGAAATTGCCTGCGATTCCTTGGGATACCGGAAGGGCAGGGATTGCCGCGCACAGGGCCACGAGAAGTATTTCTTGTACTTGGTGTCGTTCGATGTCCATATATTCTGATATGAAGCCGGAATCGTGAAATAGAAGGCGCCGGCGTTGTCGGATCACACCAACATCTGAGATGAGGAGGCAAATATGCGAAGGCTAAAATTCCATCCCTGTGGGAATTTCAGGGAAACGTACGAGGAAGACTTCGCTCTGTTCGATACGGACTTTGGCCGGCTCTGGGTGGTTGTTGGACTAATAATACTGTTTGCTGTGATCCCGGCGGTAACGAGTACATACGGACTGTTTATTCTCAATCACATCGCAATTGCAACAATTGGGGCGGTGGGCCTGAACCTGCTGATTGGCTATACTGGGCTAATCTCCTTGGGACACGGGGCTTTGTTCGGAGTCGGCGCGTATACGGAAGCTATACTTGTAGCCAAGTTGGGGGTCCCGTTTTGGATTTCCCTGATATGTGCAGGGGGAGTGACTGCGCTGGTAGGAATAGTCTTGGGGATGCCGTCAGCGAGGCTGAAGCATTTGTATCTTATCATTTCAACCTTGGCGGGCCAGTTCATCATTCAATACATATTCATGAACTGGGATTCGGTCACTGGTGGCACCGAAGGTTTTGTGCTGCCGACAGTGACCCTGTTCGGGCTTAACGTGAGGAATGACTTGACATTCTTCTACATTGCTTTCCCCTGTGCGGTAGTTCTAACCTGGATGGCCGTCAACATTGTGAGGACCCGTTTTGGCCGAGCTTTTGTCGCAATACGAGACAATGATCGCGCCGCAGTAGGGATGGGCATTCCCATATTTCGCTATAAATTGCTGTCATTCACCGTCAGCTCCTTTTACGCGGGCTTTGCTGGAGCACTATGGTCCCTTTATATGGGGAGTATCACGCCAGAGCCTTTTACCCTTTTTTTGTCCATAGAATACATAGCCATGGTCATCGTTGGAGGATTGGGCAGCTTTACAGGGGCTGTGTTCGGAGCTGTGTTCATAACGCTGTTGAACGAAGGACTAAGTCAGATCACCACATATGCAATGAACATAGAAGCCTTTAGGCAATGGGCTCTCACGATCGCGCCTCTTAGAGAATTCGTGTTCGGAGCCGCTATTGTGGGATTTATCATCCTCGAACCCCGAGGACTTGCAGAGGTGTGGCGAATCGTCCGGGCGAGCTTTCGTTTGTGGCCCTTTTCGTATTGAGGTGTGCAATGGTACAATCGTCAATTGTAGAACTTAACAACATCAGCGTTGTGTATTCTGACGTGGTTCAGGTGCTCAAAGGCGTATCCCTTAAAGTCCCGAAGGGACAGATTGTATCCCTACTTGGCAGCAACGGAGCCGGAAAGACTACTACACTAAGAGCTATCTCGGGTTTACTCAAACCTGAGAACGGGAAAGTGACTGAAGGAACAATTTATTATCAGGGTCGTCCAATTCAGAATTGTTCGCCCGAAGAGATTACCCGACTGGGCATCATACAGGTGCTCGAGGGACGCCAGCCTTTCCAATATCTCACCGTGGAAGAGAATCTCAGGGTGGGTACTGCTACCCGGTGGGGTAAACCATACAAAGAGGAACTGGAGCTTGTTTATAACTACTTTCCCGCCCTTGCATCACGGAAAAACCGGCAAGCCGGCTACTGCAGCGGGGGCGAACTTCAGATGCTCGTCATGGGCAGAGCAATGATGGCCCATCCTCAGTTGCTACTGCTGGACGAACCCTCACTCGGATTAGCGCCCCTAGTTGTGAAGAGTATCTTTGAGATTATTCAGAGAATCAATAAGGAGCAGGGGACAACGGTGGTGCTAGTTGAGCAAAACGCAAATATGGCGCTCCGAATAGCTCACTTCGGATATGTTATGGAAAACGGTCGCATCGTTTTGGAAGGCCCCTCAAGTGACCTCCGAAAGAATCCGGACATGAAGGAATTCTATCTGGGGACAGCCAAAGCTGAAATCAATACTGCATACGCCAATATTAAGTCCTACAAGAGACGCAAACGGTGGCTTTGAGGACATTGTGATTCTCTGCGTCACTTTCTCGAAATCAACTGCTTCCTGGGAGAATCTATGTAAGGAAGAGCAATATCATTGCCCCGAGCGCTGCCGGAGACACGATTATGGGCAGTTCGAACATCGTGTTTACAATCCGCTTGTCCAGGAATTCATAACGGGATAAGGCTTAGGCCGAAGGAATGGCTACAAGAAACGCCAACACTGTGGCCGCGGTGGCAGCTAAAACACTTAGTGTTACGGTGAAGAGCGTCTGTTGAGACCCGAAAACCTCAAAGAATGTTTCTGCATGTAAAGAAAAGAGATACCAGCACCTGGAGGTAAAGAGAGAACGTCCCAAGAACGCACGCCAAGAACAATGTTCGCGAATTCAATTTCAATAGCTCCCCATCACTACCTTTTTTCCCCCATTCCTCCCGCACCTCATATTCACAGCCCTCGGGCTTCTTCTCTCCAATCCACGCCAAGTTTTCTTCTGCGCTCATGAAATAATGGTGCTTCCTGAATACATCTTTACCGGCTCCTGAGACGAGGAAGTCTATGAACTGCTGTGATATTTTGCGGACGGGGGTGAATGGGGCGATCCTGATGGCACTATATCCGATCCAAGATATCTGAGTATTCGCCAGGGAAATATTCTCGATCCACTCAGCGTCCCAGTACTGAAATACTCTCCATCCAAGAACGGCGTTAACTGCCTTGGGGGATACTGCGGCGGCTGTTTTCTCGCACCTTTAGGTATAATTCACCAGATTATTGCGAAACGATTCCTGTCTGCAGGACTAACATTGTCCTCTGCGATCTGAACCGCGTAGGTTGCCCTGGCAAACTGATGCGAGATTAGCTACGGCGATTCTTAGCCCTGGCGTGTAAGGTCTTGCATGGACATGATATTTCTCTAATTGCCTTCCTGTACGTTTATGGCGGGGAAGAGATATACGATAACCCGTTCCGTCTCTGCGGTCGCTGCATCTTTTCTCTTTGCCAATTCCATGAAATCAGATGATCCAGGGAAGAACATGTCGCCTTTCTTACGTATGATCATTTGGGAGAGCACAAAACTCTATCCTCCGAAGGTGAGGAGAACTTCAATGTAATACTTGGCCTCAAATGGTTTGCTTTCCTGCTCGGTAGGCGGTTTACTAGCAGCGCCTGCAAATAGCATGAGTGGAGATACAGCATGCGCCGTTTAACTTAAGCCGGCTACATTCAACATTGCGCCGATAACAAGGGTCACGAAAAAAGACATAATATTAACGGCCACATCCTACAATTATTGCTTATGTTGCTCCTGCCAGATTGAGTCATCGGGATCGCTAACAGATTGATCAGATACGCAAAATGGATTTTCCAGAGTTGTGAGCCAGTCCATAGCTGCCCGAACAACCGTCAATCGAAAATCGAGGGATACCCTCGTCGAGAAATTAGATATCTCATGCTTTTGTGATTCCAACCGCTCGCGTTTATCTTCGCATAGCCCCAACTACCCATGAATGAGTTCGATCTGTCGCTCGATGCCCATTCTCCTAGCGATCCATAGTTTCGCGGGAAACTCCAACCTCATGTCGCGTATATGGTACACAGGCTGAGTGACCCATACTTCAAGGATGTCGGCTCCTTTTCTTGTGATGGAGAAAACATTTTTCGCAGGATAGGACTGTTGCCCTATGCGTTGGTGCGAAACGAGACTGGCTTTTTCCAGTTTGAGGAGTAAAGCTTACACATGGCTTTTCCCGAGAGCCCATAATGGGCCAATCTCGGTGGAAAGACTCCGGCAGACGTCGTATCCGTGGATAGGTCCTTGCGCAACCACAGCCAGTACGGGTAGCGTGCTGGGTTTAGTTGGGAATTGTTTCTTCGGTATATCGTGGTGTGACTATTCAGATCGTGATTTTTTAGCGAAACCCCTCTACCTTTGTCAATATGGGTCTTGCTGTTGCCGGTTACTAAACAAGGAACAGTCTGTCAACCTTGGACGGATCACATGACGAACCCGGACACATACCGTAGTCCTAAGATCAGAATGACCAAAGCAAGGCCGGGCCTGATGATAGAAGCTGAGATATACTTTTGGAGGCTCGCTCCCAAATACATGCCGGCAATCCCGCCAACACCGAACAGGATACCGAGCAGCCAATCAGGCCTCACCGATTGGCCTGGCAAAGCAGCATATGGACCGATTACCTCATAGAATATCACTCCCCCTACCGAGGTCACACATGTGCCCATGAGGGCTGCTCCTGCGATCGTGTGGACCGGCAGGCCGAAGAAAGATACGATAAAGGGTGCGATGATGGCCCCCCCCCCAATGCCGTACACGCCACCTATCAGCCCCACTATCAGGGACAAGACGAACAGGCCTGTGGTATGGAACCGGAAACGCTGTCCATAGAATTCATATTCAGTGTATCGCAATGACCAGGAGATGGTCCGAACTGCATTTGAGCCAAGCGCATTTTCAACCAGTTTCCGTCCTTCTCGCGCCTGCTGTCTCATCTTCATCTCAGCTGTCATCTCAGCCGTATTTTGGCCTCGCTTTATTATGACTTGCCATAGCATACGAGCGCCGATGTAAACTAATACACATCCCACAAACAATTTAAAGGCCTTAGGGTCAGGGAGGTACCATACTCGTATAAACAGTCCGAGAATCAAGCCCGGGATAGTACCTACGACGATGTTCCAGGCCAGAGGCCAATTCATACGGCCCTCTTTGTAATATCGGTACACCCCGCTGGGGATCCCGATTACGTTAAATACTAAATTGGTGGGGGTTACTGAAGGGGCGGTGAAACCCAGCACGCTTAACTGAAATGGGAGAATCAAGAAAGCTCCGGAGAGACCCCCTATGGATGTAAATGAGGAAATGACCAATCCTACTAAAGGAGGAAGCCATATTGGGCATTCCACCCCGGAGACTGGGAAGTACATGGTCGCCCCCTGCTTCATGAGGACTAATGACATCGCACAGGCCGATAGTACAACGGTTAATCAGTATGGCACAAGGACTGCCCCATATCAAGCTGGGCGCGTCCCGTCCAAACCAGCCATTAGAATTTTGTTGTTGACGTACTGAGCGCGGCACACTAGTATGTATAATTTCGGTACAACACCTACCGCGAATAGGAGATGGGGACATGAAGGTAGGCCTAAAAATCTTCGCAGGAAACTCAAATCCTCGTTTAGCCGAGGAGCTAGCTGGTTACATGGGAGTGCCCTTGGGGGTTGCTGTGGTGGGTTCTTTCAGCGATGGAGAAACCCAAGTGGAGTTCAAAGAGAATGTGCGAGGCATGGATGTATTTGTGGTTCAATCAACCTGCCGACCTGTCAATGACAATATCATGGAGCTCCTTGTCATGATTGACGCTCTAAAGAGGGCGTCGGCGTGCAGGGTCACCGCGGTAATGCCCTATTATGGGTATGCAAGGCAGGATAGGAAAGTGGCAAGCCGAGCCCCTATAACAGCCAAGCTCATTGCGGATATCATCACGGCTGCTGGAGCTGACAGGGTCTTGACCATAGATCTTCATGCGGGTCAAATACAGGGTTTTTTCGACATACCTGTTGACCATCTTTACGCAGGGCCTATCATGGCAGAAGCAATAAAAGTTGAGATTCCAACCCAAGAGTGCACTGTCGTTTCCCCCGATGCTGGAGGAGTAGAACGGGCGCGAGCCTTTGCCAAACGCATCGGCAGCAATCTGGCGATCATAGACAAGAGGCGTTCGAAACCGAACGAATCGGAGGTTATGCACGTCATTGGAGACGTAACAGGGCGTGACGTTATCGTCCTTGACGACATGGTTGACACCGCAGGGACCCTCGTGAAGGCTGCAAAGGCCCTGAAGGACGCAGCGGCGCGGAACATTTATGCATGCTGCACGCATCCAGTCCTCTCCGGAGAATCCGTTAATCGAATCAACGGATCGTGCATCGATAGACTGTATGTAACCAATACTATCCCGACGGATGAGAAAGTCGCGGTGTGCCCGAAAATACGTGTGCAGTCCGTGGCGCCACTGCTTGGGGAAGCCATAAGTAGAATTTATAGGGAAGTTTCTGTATCTGAACTCTTCGTTTAATCTTGCCCGTCGCGAGGCCGCTGCCTTTTGCCGGCAGACTCGACGTAAGTTTCATGGAGCAAACATTATGAACAGGATATCGTTAACAGTCGAACAAAGAACTCAAACGGGCAAGGGGCCCAGCCGAAGGTTGCGAGCAGAGGGGAAGGCGCCTGCCATTTTGTACGGGAAGAAGTCCCAGCCGCTCAACCTAATTCTAAACATACAAGATTTAATAAGAGCCACCGAAAAAGGCGGCACAAACCCAATATTCGAATTAAACATCAAGGGCGGAGATCTAGGCACTCGAAGCGCCATATTGAAGGAAAGGCAAGTAAGGCCCCTGGACAGCGCCCTGCTGCATATCGATTTCCTTGAAGTGTCCATGGATGAGACGCTCGAAGTCCATGTGCCCATTGAGTGCGAAGGGACGCCCACCGGGGTGGAGAAGGGGGGCATTTTCCAGCAGGTGGTGCGGGAACTGAAGATCCGATGCCTTCCAGGCGACATTCCGAGCGTGATCAAGGTGGACGTAGCGAATTTAGACCTAGGTCACGCCCTCCATGTCTCTGACCTTAACCTGCCAACCGGTGTGGCCGCTGCCGATGAGCCCGGAACCGCAGTAGCCACGGTGGTGGCTCCAAGGAAAGAAGAAGAACAGCCCTTAGAGGAAACCCTACCGTCAGAGGATGCGTCCGCATGATAGCCCCTCGGTTGGTCGATCTAATCGAGGTAGGACGTTAGTTCGGCCGTCGAGGCTGCATAATTTGTATTCTCAGACTCTCGTTCTGCGCTGCAGGCTTGGTTTGGGGGTGTCGCCGAGAGCAATCCGTAATCCTATGATTAATGTCGCTAGCATGATGCAAGGAGATAGGTATAGTTATATTCTCTTGTCAAAACTGTTGCGGAGCCCAGTTCCCTTGCTTGCCGCTGAATGAAATACATCCTTTGTCAGAGATAGGGGCAGGACGGAACAGAGAACATGGAATACTCCGATCTTGCCAGCAGCAGACACAAAATCGCGTTGAATGGGCCTTTGCTTAGGCAAGCACTAGCGGGAGGCGACTATCATGGGCGTCGAAGTGTACAGGCCTATTGATTTCGGTGCTCCTCAACGATCTTAGCCTGTTCCCAAATCTTATCCATTTCTTCTAAGGTCGCCTCCTGGACGGATTTTCCTCTCCTTGCCAATTCCGTTTCAATGTATCGAAAGCGCGATTCAAATTTGTCCGCCGATTCGGCTAAGGATGACTCGCTGTCTATGCCCAGGTGACGGGATACGTTGGCGATAACGAAGAGTATGTCGCCAAGCTCTTCTCGAATTTTCTCAGTCTGTCCAGACGCTAATGCATCCTTAAATTCCTGAAGTTCCTCATCCACCTTTCTCAAGACTTCGTCAGGCCTAGTCCAGTCAAAACCCACGCCTGCGGCTCGCGTCGCCATCTTCTGGGAACGGCTCAAAGCAGGCAGGCTCCTCGGTATGCCATCCAGAATTGACCCTCTCTTTTGTATTGCTTCTTCGCAGGCTTTTATCTTCCTCCAATTTGCTATAACTTCTGCCGATCCACGGACAGAAACGTCTCCGAAGACATGAGGGTGCCTTTTACGCATCTTGTCAACCACAGTATTCAACACTTCTACAAGATTTGTCTTGCCCATTTGCTGGTACATGTAAGCCACAAGCACCACAATAAACAATAGATCACCCAGTTCTTCAACAATCTCATGGTCATCGCCACTGCGTATTGCATGAACCAGTTCATGGTATTCTTCCAGAATATACGGGTGAAAGGACAAGGGGGTCTGCTCACGATCCCACGGGCAGCCGTTTTCGGACCGTAGAGCTTCTATTAGGGTAACAAGTTGGTGAAACGCATCATGCAGCTCTCTAGTTGCTTGATTGTGTGACGTCAATGTCTTTCCTCACTCTCAAATCTGATTATATTTGGTCAGAAGAGGGCGCAGTGATAATAAGAGCTTCGTGGGGTTCCTGCAAGTGGAGAGTAACATGGCTTTTTATGCTGGATGCAGAACATGAACCTAAGAAATTTAAGGAAAGTTGCTTACATATCGTCGGTGGTGTTATTATTGCATACGGTCCGTGGGGCGCTATTCCGGGAAATGACTAGGACTGCCACTCCTCTGCTTGATATCTAGGCAAAGAGGTAGCCGGCGGTCCTCTTGTCGGCTGAGCATAAGGGGCAGCGAGAAAAAAACTTGAAAGAAGCAGAAACCGGCCCAAGTCGGGCACAAAGGCAAGTCGGGGACAGGCCGACCAAGAAGGTAAGCTTTGACGATGTAGGGGCATTCCAGGCATTGGTCGGCGAATTAAGCCGGAACATCAAGCACATAGAGAAGACTCTATCCCTGACGATCTCGATAAAGGGGAACACCCTTGCCATATTTGGTCAATCGCCAAACGACGAGATAGCAGAGCGCCTCCTGAAGCAGCTTTATCCGTTAGCTCGAGAGGGCTATCCGGTCAATCGATCAGATATAGATCAAGGGATCAGACTCCTGTCGCAAGACTCCGGAGCGCGCTTAAGGGACCTTTTCACTGATACTGTTTTCACGTCGGCCGGTAAGAGGCCAATCGCGCCAAAAACTGTTCAGCAGAAGCAGTATGTGAAATCGATTCAGACTCACGACATTGTGTTCGGAATTGGGCCTGCGGGGACAGGAAAGACGTACCTAGCCATGGCTATGGCAATGGCCGCATACACTAAAAAGCAGCTCCGGAGAATCATCCTGGCTAGACCAGCAGTGGAGGCTGGGGAAAAGTTGGGATTCCTTCCCGGCGATCTGTACGAAAAGGTGAACCCGTATTTGCGGCCCCTCTACGACGCGCTGCACGATATGATAGATTTCGAAAAGGCCGCCCGCATGATCGAACGCGGTGACATAGAAGTCGCACCGTTGGCTTTCATGAGGGGACGAACACTGAACGATTCGTTTGTGATCCTTGATGAAGCTCAAAATACTACGTCGGAGCAAATGAAAATGTTTCTTACCCGACTTGGGTATTCTTCCAAGGCGGTGATCACGGGAGACATAACGCAAATCGATTTACCAGAAGGAACGCGCTCGGGATTGGTCGAGGCTTACGAAATCCTGGGTCATATAGAGGGAATCGATTTTGTTTTGTTCACGGAGCGTGATGTGGTAAGGCATCCTCTTGTGCAAGAGATTATAAGAGCTTACGAAACCAAGTCTCATGAACCAAAAGCTGGGAGATAGAGCTGATGCCCCAGTCTCAGACAAGAAATAGAACTGAAACCGATACAAACGGTCAGAATGGAGCCAAGACCTGGCTGAACAAGATTCCCAAGACGTGGGACACGCGCCAGTCGCCGCGACTTGTGCACTTCTTACAGAAAAAATACCAGCGTTGGGGACTGTTAATTGTCACATCACTCATCGCTGCGTCGATCATGGTACCCCAATCATTTCGCTACTACTCGCTAACCGTTGGTGAACCGGCGGCTGAAACCATTATCTCGCCTATTTCATTCAAAGTGATCGACCAGGCAGCTACAGAAAAGATCAAAGACGATGTCCTCAAGTCCGTACTACCGGTGTACGATTTTGATGACGAAGTCGTAAACGATGTTCAACAAAGGGTTGCCAATGGATTCGGCTTCATGCGGGACTATCTCTCTATAGAAACCCAGCGCAGGGAGCATGCTGCGGACAAGGCAGGTCCCAGCACATCTGTTGCCGATGAAAAGCAGGACTCGAAAACGTTCAGGCCCTTAGACGACCCCGCTCTCAGGACGCGGTTCGAAAATCTCCTCGGCGCGCCTGTTCCTCCATCCAGCTTCGAGATTCTTAAATCCTACGGCTTCAGTGTCAGAATAGAGCGCGACGTCACGTCCATCATCGTACCTGTTATGCTGCGAGGCATCGTCTTGAGTCGAGATCTCCTCCGGAGGGACGGCAAGCAAGGCATACTGCTTTTTACCAAGTCGTCGAAGAAGTTGGAGCCATTGAAAGACATATCGAGCATCCTGGACCTTCACGAGGCTTTTGAGTTGATCGATACTGATGATAGGGACTATTCCAGGGACCCAGCGCTCTCGCTTTCCATCCGCCAGATAGCCAAGGACCTCATTTACGTAAACATTACCTACAACAGGGTCAAAAGCGAAGCTCTGAAGAGTGAGGCCTTGGCCACGGTAAAGCCTGTGTTCTTTCAGATTTCCAAGGGGGAGCCCATCATTAAAGAGGGGGAACCAGCCAACGAAGGGCATCTCAGAAAGCTAGCCGGTCTGAACAAGTCCAACCCTGCTTATAGCCGCTACATGATTTTTCTGGGAATTGCATTGATCCTGATGCTATTGCTCAGACTAAGCCTCTACTTCTCAGAGAGATACCTAGATCGGTCTGGCTACGCAACGCAGGACCTATTGTTATTTTGTTTGTTAGTAGTGGGGGCAATCATCCTTGTCCGCTTTGTATGCTCCTTGTCGCCTTTGTTGGGCAAGGCATCGGAAGATTTGAACATTCGCTCGATCCTTTATGCGGCGCCTATTGCAACTGCGCCTATGCTGGCGTCGCTGATGGTTAACGCTCGTATAGCGCTCCTTGTGGCGGTGTTGACCTCGCTAGCCTGTGCTTTCACGGTTGAAGGCGACGTCTACCTCTTTTTCTATTATTTTGTGGCTGGACTAGTTGGCCTTCATGGCATGACCCGAGTCTCTGACAGAACATCAGTCCTGCGAGGAGGGCTTGTGGTAGGGGTGGTGAGCATGCTGTCCATCCTGGCCATAAAAATGGCCGTGGGGCAATTGACTAACCTGCGCGATGTGTATGACATAGGACTCGGTTTTGTGGGGGGGATCCTGTGCGGGTTGCTAGTCTCTGGTCTTGCGCCTCTCCTCGAACCCCTCGGGTACACTACTAATATAAGGCTGCTGGAAATCGCGAACCTCAATCACCCACTCCTGAAAACCATGTCTATGCAGGCGCCCGGGACATATCATCATTCGATGATGGTCGGGAACCTCGCAGAAGCAGGCGCCGAGCTGATAGGCGCCAATCCAGTGCTAGCGAGGGTCGGCGGTCTCTATCATGATGTGGGAAAAGTGGGAAATAAGTTTAAGCCGTCCTATTACATTGAGAATCACGTATCGGGCGCCAATCCACACGACAAGCTCGAACCTTCGATGAGTGCTCTTATCCTCATATCGCATGTAAAAAATGGAGTCGAAAAGGCGAGGGAGTATCGCATATCTGAAGCTATCATCGATATAATACAGCAGCATCATGGGACCGCTCTGATTAAATTCTTTTTCAACAAGGCGCTGGAAAAGGCTGCAAAAGGACCGACTTCGGTGCCCGAGGACAAGTATCACTACCCGGGGCCGAAACCCCAGACCAAGGAAGCCGCTCTGGTCATGATGGCCGATGTAACTGAGGCCGCAATCCGGACGTTGGCAGAGCCGACTCCTGCGCAAATTCGCAAGCGTGTTCAGACTCTTATCCACGGACTCTTCACCGAAGGGCAGCTTGATGAATCTTCGTTGACTCTCAAGGATATCCACGCCATCATAAACACATTCTCTCGAACATTTCAGGCTATCCTCCATACGAGAATCGAGTATCCTGAAGAAAACATTGTGCAGGACAAACAACATGGAGATCCTCATAAGCAACCATCAGATGCTGTCGGGAATAGACTGGGCAGACCTGGAGACGAAAGGGAAACGGATTTTGGAAGAATTAGGCTTCAGTGAGCACAGCTTATTGTCTATCGCAATTGTAAATCGTGAAGGAATTAGGGGACTCAATGCACGGTACAGGAGCATAGACAGCCCGACTAATGTGTTGTCCTTCCCACAACGCGAAGGAGAAATGGTTGGGAACACAGACTATGACTTGTTGGGCGACGTGGTCATATGCGCAGACGTGGCTCAAGAACAAGCCAGTGAACTTGGCTACACGCTTCAAGAAATGATTACCTACCTTTTGATACACGGTATTTTGCATTTATCGGGGCAGCATCACGACGATCCAACCGAAGAACGGGCTATGGCAGATCGAGTGAATGAAGTTTTTGAGACATTCTACCCATCCCAACGGGTTTCGTGACAGCGGTGCCTGTATTCGTGGTTGAAGAATGACCCTTTGATGTCAAATGGGGAAGAGCATCTGATAAGAGGGACGCCGAAAGAGTGTGAAAGACGATGTCGAACCCACGCGAGAAGATAAAACCTGAGGTTAAAGGTGGCATGCTCATCACCCGAGGAGACGTCATCCAGGTGATGGACCAAGGGACATTAACGATGTGCCGAGTGATTTCCTGCCTCACCACAGGGGAAGAGGGGTGTCTTGCCACGCTAGAGATACTCGAAGGCACGCGAAAAGGCCAACTAATCCAGACCAGACTGCGCCTGGCGTCTGAATATAATACGGATAAAGCTCCAAAAACGACGGGTTGACATTCCATCCGATCTCGGTTCGAGTCCAGTCCTGTGGCGCGAGTGCCTTAGTACTACTTGTGGATGACTCCCGTTCCATCAATGCCCGCGCCGATTACTCTCCCAGCGTGGTAGGAGGTATGAATCAATGGGCCGCTTGGGCGGTTCCAGTCCGGCCCAGGGTCTTCATAATGGCTGAGAGCATTCTGATATGGTCCATTTCGGCCTTGATAAGTTTGTCGATCTCGTCTTTACCGTTCGGATCCGGAAGTATTTCTTTCATACCTACGAAAAGCCCTACTGAATCCTTTTCGAACTGTATAGCCATTTCCAATACTTGCAGAGCTGACATATTATTTTCAAGTCTTTTTTCCGCAGCCTCGACTGTAAAGATGTGGGTATCGGCCGCTGCCTGCAGATAACTTTCAGCGATTCCTTCAGGATCCCAGACCATGGGAGACAGCGAGTTGGACAATTCACCCTTCAAGGTTTTGAAAGCCCGAACATGCCCCTCCTCCATGGCGGCCAGATAGCGGAATAAGTCGCGAGCCCGCGGATTGTCCGAGTTTAAAGCCGCTAAGGAGTAGAAGGTGCTACCGTTTTCTTCTATTCGGATAGCCATTGTGAAAACGTCTTCTGCACTCCCAAAAACAAACATATGTTGCTCCTTTCATTCGAGTAGGTAATACCGATCGGACCTCATTTTACAGGGATAAGCTCAATGAGTCATGACCAGAACAACCGTGACTGCCCCTCTCATTAGTCCAACCTCCGATACACATTCAAACCTATTCTCTCGTTTCTTCCGTAGATTAGCTGATTACCTTCCGTAGAGGCGACGATGATCGTCTTTCCTGATTTTGACGGCCCAAATTCTTTAGAGAGATTGATGATGATCGTGAGGATTGATTCTGTCACCTGTAACTCTGTATTCTTGAAGGACTTAGAATTGCCGCATTGACCCTTATCTTCCGTGTACTTGTACACGTTGAGCCCAATCTTGTGTTCCTTGCCTGGCACTGATTTGTTTCCTTCAGTGCTAGCTATGATAATAGTCTTTCCTGATTTTGACGGCCCGAAGTCTCTCGATAAATCAATTGTGATAGTGAGAAGGTCTCCTTCCACTTTCATATCTACGTTTTTCATATTTCCTCGGCTGAGAATAGGTTGCGTTACTTGTGGTTTTTCTGACGCCGCGTTCACAGCATGCTGCGTCTCTGTACCCTCGTCGGTAGGCCTGATGAAGGGCTTTCCAATCTGCCCGATAACAGTGGCTGAGTTTAGACATGATTCATCTGTAAGAAGAGTCCTTATCCCTCTGTCAAGGGTCTTTAACCTATCCAGCTCATGTTTTAGATCATCAAGGCAAATGTAGGACCCAGAATATTTTTCCATCAGGTTTTTGAGGGAGTCATCCTTAATACCGTCCCCATGTTGAGTAAGCGTGATGAAATCCCTTACGAAATAGCGTGCCCTAGAAAAATTCCTAAACACCTTCTCAAAAGGTTGAAGCGCCTCCATGACCTTAGCCATTTTGTTCGCATCTACCAGTCCCTTGGTCTGATCAGTTACAAAAGGGCGCCAGGCATCAGGAACAGGCGAACTACGTTCCCTGTAAAAACGACGAAAATCCTCCGCACTTACATGAAACTCGAAGCCGTCCAATGTTCTGACGCGATAAGGGGACTTTGAATTGTCAACGAGTTCAACACATATTCCGGGTTCCGAACCCAAGAATTGTTCGTACAAGATAGTCATCGCATATCCTCTCTCGCTTAAAGCAAACTGAATATATACAACAGGGAACGTCCCGTCTAGGATGGTCATACCAGACTTTATCAAAGGTGCACAGAGACGCCACTGCAACTGTCATTGTTTTGTGGTTGACAATCCATTTATGGGACACTACGAATAAACAGACTTAGAAGTTTCAGGATAAAGTTGTCAAGAGCGAGCGTCCTGACAAAGCAAACTTAAAATGTGTCCATCCCAAGGAAGCTAACTTGTTATTTTCACAAGACATACTCAACGGAAATGTAAGAGCAGCCGCCCGTCTAATACGACTCATAGACGATCAAGATGAACGGGTAAGGGATGAATTGGGTGAATTGTATCGCCATAGCGGCAGGGCTTACGTAGTGGGCTTTACCGGGGCGCCGGGTGTGGGTAAATCAACACTGGTGGACGGTATCATCGCCAGATTCCGGCACGAAGGCAAAACTGTTGGAGTCCTCGCGGTGGATCCCACAAGCCCTTTTTCCGGAGGTGCCATACTTGGAGACCGAATAAGGATGCAAAAGCACTTCTTGGACGACGGCGTTTTTATAAGATCACTTGCCACACGAGGACACTTCGGAGGTCTGAGTCGTTCCACCATGGATGCTGTTGTGGTGCTGGATGCATTGGGTAAAGACGTCGTAATCCTTGAGACAGTGGGGGTCGGGCAGGATGAAGTTGACGTAGCCCAAAGCGCACACACCACGGTGTTGGTGACGATACCCGGCATGGGCGACGACATCCAGGCCATCAAGGCTGGCCTGATGGAAATCGGCGACATCCTCGTGGTAAACAAAGCTGATCGAGAAGGTGCATCCAGGACGGTGCGTGAACTAAGGTTCATGCAACAAATGTCAATGGACTCTCGCTCGAATGGCGGCTGGGTGCCCCCGATAATTGAGACCGTTGCCGCTAGCGGGCAGGGTCTTGAAAACCTTTATCAGGCCATCCTGAAGCATAGAGAATACTTGCTCCAATGCGGCTCCCAACAGTTAATGTCAGTAGAGCATGTGAGGATCAAGAATCAATTGATTGATTTGCTCAAAGAAACTCTTGTAAATAAGGTATTGGAAGAATTAGGGGGCTCTGAGCGCCTGGATGACATAGTGGAAAAGATTGTACGTCGTCAAACAGATCCCTACGCAGCAAACCGTGATTTAGTCAATCTGTTCCTGCGGAGATCCCACCGTGAATTTTGATATCCCCTATCCCAAAATAGATGTAGATGATACGCAACTCGAACGACTGTTCACCGTCATTCCTGCCTTGATCGTCGTCTTGGCGGGCGTGGGCGCACTCTGGTTATATTTCTCGGTGACGGCCCTGTTACCGGAGTCAGAAAGTGTGGTGAACATCCCGGAACTCAGGTCCAAGGCCTCAGTAACACGAGATGTAAACGGCGTCCCTACGATAATGGCTGAATCGGAAGAAGATGCGGCTCTTGTGCTTGGATATGTTATGGCGCAGGACAGACTGTGGCAGATAGATTACCTTCGCCGCGCAGGCGATGGACGCCTAGCTGACATATTGGGCAGATCCTACCTTGCAAGAGATGAGGTGATGAGGATTGTCAGACGGTCACCCGGCCTCGCCGAAGAATTGAGCCGTCTCGATCCGGAAGAGAGCCTTTGGCTAGATAGATTTGTTCAGGGAGTCAACAGATTCATTGAGAACCATAAAGGAAAGTATCCCGTAGAATTCTCTTTCCTTGACTATACACCGCAGCCGTTCTCGCAGAAAGATGTCAACTCCATTGTCTTCGCAGTTGCTTGGGATAGTTCCATAGCTGCACGCCTCGACCCCTTGCTAAATAAGATTGCAGGAAGATTTGGCCCTTCTGTGATCAATGAATTGCTGCCTCTAAATTCGCTTGCCCCCAAACCGATCATCCCCTCGGAATTGAGGGGATGGGAACCCAAAGGTCTCTTATTCGATCAAACTGGAATCAATATTGGTCAACAAGGCATAATCAATGGCTTCAGGGGGGGGGGCGGATGGGTTGTACGTCCCGATCTATGTACAGCAGGGGCAGCAATGCTTTGCAGCGTCGTATATCAAGATCTGTCGGCTCCGCCTTTCTGGTACAGGGCTAGGATCTTTGCAGGCAATCTGAGCCTTTCAGGTACCTTCATCCCAGGCGTTCCCGTGGCTCTAGCGGGAGCAAATAAGCAGATGAGTTGGGGAAGTGTTCATGTCCCAATTGATGATGCGGACCTATACATTGAACAGGTGGACTGTGAAGGAGAGTGCCGATATTATCGAGCCGATGGGTGGCGAAAGTGTGAAAAACTCGAAGAAAAGTTTACGGTTGGAGGTGGATCAAAGCGAACCGTAACTTTGCTCAGGACTGAGACTGGTCCCATCGTGTCGGACGTTGAAAAGGGACGCGCCATAGCGTTGCGATGGACGGGCTTGGCGGGAACCGGCTTGTTTCAATCCATGTACCGCATAAACCGAGCAGCCAACTCATCTGACCTGGGTAAAGCCGCGTTGAGTCACGCTGCCCCTCTTTTTCAGATAATTTGGGCTGACTCGGCAGGCAATGTCGGTAGCCAAATTGCTGGGAAAATACCCATCCGACCGGCTTCCTCGGACGGAGCCATAGCGCTTCCTGCATGGACTGGGGTTCATGCTTGGTATGGTTTTGTCCCTCCCCAGGACTTACCCTCACTAACTAATCCCGAGGAAGGGTACATAGCTGCCGCTGAAGGCTCGGTTGGAAACCTTTCTTGTCCGTTTCTCTCCGGCGTTTTTGAAGATGTGGCCGCAAGACGGCACCGCGTCTCACAACTATTAAGACTAGCTGGGAAGCTCGATCGTGAGAGCTTGGCCCGAATTTCTCTTGACGTTTACTCTACCTGGGCTGCGCAGATCGTCCCTCAGATAACTCGCGAACTGGATCAGGAAGGCGGTTATTCCGCGTTAGAATCTAAGGCGCTCACCATGTTAAGGCACTGGGATTTTGTTATGGACAAAGACTCTGCTGGGGCCGCTGTCTTTAATCTCTGGTACGATAGTTTTATCAGTGGTCTTTTGCGGGATATGATTGGTGACGCGTTCTATCACGAGCTTGGGAGATCTTCTCAGTTGATGGCTTTGGCTGCACAAAAGAAACTGGCTACTGTGGAACTCTCGGACTCTGGAGACAACGCTGTGAAGCAGCTCATACGGAAGAGTTTCCGAACAGCGATATCCACCGGGAGGAAGCTCCTCGGTGACGACCCCGAGAAATGGAGGTGGGGTAGCCTGCACACGGTTGAATTTCAGCATCCACTGGCCTCACAGTCGGCTTTCCTAGGAGTCTTGTTTGATGTTGGTCCATTTTCTGTTGATGGATCTTGGGATACCATAAGGTTATCCAGTTGGTCTCCGACCTCCTCCTCCTTTAAAGAGACCGGTGGGTGTTCTTTGATTCAGCTTGTGGAAATGGCCCCTAAACCGGTCTTGTTGAGTTCAGTGCCCTTGGGGAACTCATCCCATTTTTTCTCATCTCATTACAAGAACCAAGTCACTGCTTGGCGAAAGGGCAGACTCTCTATGTGTGCCGTCGCTCCGCAAGAGCATGCGACCGGCCTACATAATGCCGTGGTGTTTGAGCCGTCCGAGGCTACTTCAGTAGAGCCCTGACTCAAGCGGCCTTACGGAGCTCGTGTCGCTATGATTCAACTTCCGAAGCAGCTCATAGTTGCAACTAATAACCAAGGGAAATTGAGAGAATTAGAGGAAGTCCTTACGGGCCTGCCAATCCGAATTCTTTCACTAAGAGATTACCCCCTTATTCCGGATATAATTGAAGACGGATTTAGTTTTGCCGAGAATGCCCTCAAGAAGGCCAGGGCAGTGTTTCAGGCCGTTGGCGTACCAACGCTCGCAGACGATTCCGGTCTCTGCGTGGATGCGCTTGAAGGGAGGCCAGGGATCTTTTCAGCGAGATACGCAGGTTCGGGAGCATCTGATGAGGAGAACTACTTGAAGATACTTAAAGAAATGAAAGACGTGGCGGATGACATTCGATCTGCTCACTTTGTCTGCGCACTTGCCCTTGTCGAGCGAAACGGCAACGAGAAGGTATTCGAAGGAATGTGCCATGGGAAGATTACCAGGGAACCTGTTGGCCGGAACGGTTTTGGATACGACCCTATCTTTTACTTTGAGCCCCTTAATTCAACCTTCGCCGAGATCGACTCTTCAGCCAAAAGCATTGTGAGCCACAGGGGCAAGGCCCTAAGGAAATTCGCGCAATATATAAGGCGATGTGACGTCCTAAGGTGCGATTGAACATATTCGTTGCAGTGGATTGATTTACTCTTATTTCGTTCAGTGCGATGAGAGTGTGTTGACCATTAGTGCGATTCAGATTAAATTTATGATTTTTAGGATCTCGAAGGAAAGAAAATGGCTATGAATAGGACGTACGAAATTATCTGGCACGGCAGAGGAGGTCAGGGTGCGGTTACCGCAGCCAAAATCCTTACCGAAGCCGCATTTTATGATGGATTCAAAGGAGTCAGCGCTAAGCCAGCGTACTTCTCGGAAAGACGAGGTGCACCCGTCTCCGTACATGCGCGGATATCGCATACGCCTGTACGATCGTTTGCAAATGTAGTGCACCCTGACATAGCAGTAGTTCTGGACGACAATTTACTGGGTATGGTCAACGTGACCTCAGGACTCAAAGATGGGGGGCTCTTAGTCATCAATTCAACCAGGACACCTTTGGAGCTAGGATTGAACGGACGCTTTACCGTTGCAGTGGCAGACGCTTTTCGGAGTTCAGAATCGGCAGGGTTGGTACTGCAGGGTAACGTCCTAATCTCGACCTCTATTTTGGGTTCATTCATTGCGGCGTCGAACCTCGTTACCCTAAAAAGCCTTGAACAGGCTCTTAAGAATAAATTCAGCGGAATGCCTCTCCAACGAAATATAATGGCGGTGCGTTTGGCCTGTGAGAACACGAAGATATATCCTTGTGAATCGACTGGTGTACAGGTATCTTCCCGCTTATCCATGTGACACTGTTCAGGCGCGGTACTCCGCGGAATCTGTTCTCCAGATTTAATATATTTTGCGGAGACAAAGTCCTAGGATAGAAATAGGGAGATGAAAAGTTATGCCTAAAGATTTTTCCAATATACGGATCGCCAAGTCCAGGCCAGGTAGAGGAGAAGCAGGAATAACAGGCCACTGGCGATCTCAAACCCCAGTTATCGACCATGTAAAATGCGCTGGCAATGATTCGTGTCTGATATGTTGGGTCTATTGTCCGGACGGTGTGATTTCTCGTGATTTCCCACTGCAGATCGATTTGGAATATTGTAAAGGTTGCGGAATATGTGCTGAAGAGTGTCCGAGGGATGCAATAGTCATGGTGGAAACAGTAAACCAGAATAATCAGGCATGAGAAGTTTCTTATCCTCGATAAGTCTCTCACAGGAATTCCAAATGTGTATAACCTTGCATTGGTTTAGGGACAAGAAAACATGAGCCGTGGAATCACAAAGATATTAACGGCGAACGAGGCGGCAGCGACAGCAGCTGGACTCTGCCGAGTTCAAGTCATAGCTGCGTATCCGATCACTCCCCAGACACCTGTTACGGAAGAATTGGCTTCTATGGTGGAAAAGGGAGAGTTGGATGCGGAGTATCTGACGGTGGAGAGCGAGCACTCCGCGATGGCTGCCGTCATAGGAGCTTCGCAAGTGGGCGCAAGGGCGTTCACTGCAACCAGCGCCAACGGCCTACTCTACATGCACGAGATGCTCCATTGGGCTGCTGGAAGCAGAGTTCCTCTAGTGATGGTATGTGTGAACCGAGGCGTAGGCGCCCCTTGGACAATCCTCAATGATCAACAAGACTCAATATCTCAGCGCGATACGGGCTGGATTCAGCTTTATTGCAGAAACAGTCAGGAGGTCATGGACACAACCATCCAAGCATATAAGATAGCAGAAAAGAGCCTGTTGCCTGTTATGGTCTGCTATGATGGATTCGTATTGTCTCACGCAAGTACGCCAGTGGAAGTTCCACCACAAGCTCTTGTTGACAAATACCTACCTCCGAGAACTGAGGTTTTTAGAATATTCGAGGACGGCCCCTGCAACCTCAATCCCCTGATTCTCAGCGACCCTCGCGCAGATGCCAACGGCGAGCTCCAGCCGGGTTATATGGACCTTCGATATCGCCTCCATTCAGACCTTTTGAGTTCCGAAGAGGTCATAAGAGCAAGCGACGAAGAGTTTCTTGAGTTGTTTGGCCGAACGTGGGGTGGCGCTCTATGGCTGTACCTCATGGACAATGCCGATCACGCGATAGTCAGCATGGGATCCCTGGCTTCCGAGTGTACAATCGCAGCAGAGACGTTGAGAACAATGGGATACAGGGTAGGCGTTGTGGGGTTGCGCTCGTACCGCCCGTTTCCCGCCAAAGAGCTAGGATCAGCACTCGCCCACGCCTCAGGCGTCACCGTAATGGAGAAAGACGTTAGTTATGGTTATGAAGGGGCCGTGGCAGTGGATTTGAAAGGTGCCCTGTTCAACGAAGGGCTTCGGCCAAAGCTTCATTCCCACGTTGCCGGTTTAGGCGGACGTGACATCATGCCCGATGAGATCGTTGAGGTGGTAAGACGCGACATGGCCACAGGTCCTCTCGTCTCTTGGGTAAACGCGAGGCTCTAGACGTGATTGGAAGTATCTCTCGAAAAATGACCAAGAAAATTAGAGAACTACCGCAAGAAGAGTATATCCTGCCAGGCACCCGTTCGTGCGCCGCTTGCGGACTGATGTTAACATACAGGCACGCTTTGAAGGCCCTGGCTCAAAAGAAGGTCCTGATTACGGTGCCGGCTAGCTGCATGACGGTTCTGCACGGTGTATATCCGATAACCCCTGTCAAAGTGCACTGTATCAACAATCCTTTTGCGGCAACAGGGGCATCATCGTCTGGTATAGTGGCCGGTCTAAGAGTGACTGGCAAGCAGAACTACAAGGTGGTTGCCTTTGCGGGAGACGGCGGAACGTACGATATAGGAATACAGGCTTTGTCTGGCGCCCTGGAGAGAGGGGCCGACTTCATGTACGTATGCTATGACAATGAAGGATACATGAACACCGGTACACAGCGTTCTAGCGCCAGTCCTGCTGGGATGATTACTACCACCACTCCGGTACGTACAAAGCTCCAACAGAAAAAAGACATGATTAGAATAGTGGAAGCCCATAACATATCGTATATTGCAACGGCTTCTCCCGCATATCCCCTCGATCTCTATGACAAGTTTGTCGTGGCACGGGACATGTATGGACCAAGGTACCTCGAAGTGCATGCGCCGTGTCCGCCGGGTTGGGGATTCTCAAACAAGGACATGGTAAAAATAGGCAGGATGGCAGTCGAGTGCGGGATTCACGTGCTGTTCGAGATAAAAGAAGGTCATCTGCGGCTTACATCACGATCACTGCGCCTCGGAGAGAAAGGGACGAGAAAGCCCATACGGGAGTACCTTTCGATGCAGAGTCGTTTTAGAAAGATTACTGAGCCGCAGATTCAGGAGCTACAGGAATTGACAAACAGACGCTGGGAAAGCTTCTTAACGCGCCACGACGAGCAGGCCTGACACGTGCGTTTGTCACCCGTCTTAAAAGCCGCATGTCACATCTTTGAGCACAATCTCTGCCTCCAGAATCCAGGGGAGTGAATGGTAAAGGCATCGACCAAAGAAAGGATAAGACCTGAGAGTTTGGTAACCCGTATAGAAGGGAATTTGTATTTTGTCGCGGGTGAGGGCAGTGGAAAATTTCCAGCGTCCAATAGCTTTTTGCTAAAAGGATCCGAGAATGTGTTGATTGATGCAGGCATAGGAGCCGACCGCCTCGCGGAGGTTGATCGGAATTTCCGCATCGACGTTCTTGTCATCACCCATTCTCATCCTGATCATATCCGTCACGGTTTCTATCTGGAAGATAGACATGTCTTGATGCCGCACGAAACCCCTGAATCCGTGTCCGATCTCGCTATGTTGGGAGAAAGATTTATGGGGACCAAAGAAGACGGAATAGAGTGGGCGAAATTCGTCAGGAAGGAATTTGGTGTGAGAGCATTGCGACCCCCTGATGAACGTTTTAAAGATGGCGATGTCTTGCAAATTGGTGGCTGTAGATTGGAAGCAATCCATGCCCCTGGGCATTTGAACGATCACTACTGTTTCATTGACCACAACTCGGGCACTCTCATGACAACAGACATAGATTTTACAGGCTTCGGCCCCTGGTGCGGTAATCCTGAATCAGATTTGGAAATGTTCAAGGAGAGTATCCTACGCGTGATGTCGGTGGATCACCGACGTGTCTGTTCCTCACACAAAGCTCCCATCGAGGGCTCGGGTCGCCGGTGGTTTGAAAAGTTTCTCGACGCCTTCGACCGTCAAAAGAAAATGGTCCTGCATTTGTGCGCCGTCCCATCTACTATCGACGAATTGGCCCGTAAATCGCCCTTCTACCACGACACACTGAAATACAAGAACATCCAGTTGCTATTCGAGAGCCAAATGATTAATAAATACCTTTCGATTCTTGAAAGGGAAGGTCTGGTGGAGGCAACAAACGGACTTTACCATCAAGTAGGAAAAGACATGCCATAGGCCTCTATGCTGCCGATTGTCCACCCTCACCCAACAGCTTTCGATTGAACTCGTCCACACTAATATTGGACTATATTTGAGGAGATTGTCATGGTAGAGCGCCTTATCCAGACTAGAGACTTTGGGGTTGTATAAATGATTTCTTAGGAAAAGGAACGGCTGCTCACGGGTTGGCGTCTGCCAGGCTTGGTCATGACTATTTGCCAGAGCTGATTGTAACGAGCGCGGAACGCCCCCGCGCAGCTGAGCAGGTAATACTCCCACATTCTCACAAATCTCTCCCCATACTTTTGCTTGAACAAATGTCTGGATGCCTGAAAATTTCCGTTCCAAGCCATAAGCGTCTTATCGTAATGAGGGCCGAGGTTGTGCAAGTCCTCAATAACAAACAGACCTTCCGCCGCACTTGTTATTTGAGCCAAGCTGGGCAGCATGCCATTTGGAAATATGTACTTGTTGATCCAAGGGTCGGTGTTGATTCCAGAATCATTCGACCCGATAGTATGCAGCAGAAATATTCCGTCAACGCTCATGCATTTATGCGTCGATACCATAAAAGTTCTGTAATTCTTATACCCCACATGCTCGAACATTCCTATTGAGACTATCTTTTTGTACTCTCCCTCTATTTCTCGATAATCCTTTTCCAGAATGGTCACTGGCAGGCCCTTACAAAAATCCTGTGCAAAGGCTATCTGCTCACGGGATATGTTGATGCCCGTCACACTGCAACCATAGTTTTCCGCTGCAAAACGAGCGAGTCCTCCCCACCCGAAACCGATATCGAGCAGATGATCACGTGATGTGAGTTCCAGTTTATGACAGATAAGTTGCATCTTCCTAATCTGAGCCTGAGCCAAGTCGTCAGTATCATCAGTGAAATATGCACAACTATATTGGTTGTACGGATCGAGGAAGGACATGAATAATTCGTTGTCAAGATCGTAGTGTGTCTGAGCTACCTGATGTGCCCGCTTCTTTGATTGCCTGTTGGAAAGTCTAGCTGATAGATATGGGATGATGAACCTAATGTTTCCTCTGAGCTTCTCTTTTATATTTCCCTTTAGTATCCGGTAGATAAGATCGTCTATGCGACCACAGTCCCACCACCCGTCCATATAGCTTTCGCCAAGTCCAAGATTCTTTTCCGACAGAACTCGTGAAAACATCCTCGAATCCTTTATTCGGATGTCCCAAGGATTAGGTCCGTTTATGGCGACCCCAACTTCTGCTAGCAGGGTCTCCACAAGCTTTACCTCTCTTGAAATACTCATTTTGGTACTCCATAAGGAGGCAAGGTCGAACTTATTGTTCGAGGAGGCGTTTTGTAACGGCTCGGACAATGCCTCCAAATTCTGCTATACTCGATTAAGTACATGTGTGGCACGATGTTGCTGAGACGCGAATCCAAATACCCTGCTAAATTATAGGGATTAGAATTAAGCGGGTCAACACAGGAAAAACACACTCGGCTATCTCACTCAAATCGCGAAGGCGTATTTTTAAAAGTGACGTGCAGCTATTGTACTTTTTTGTGGAGGAATGTCGAGCAATTTCGACACAATTGTCTTCGCAAGGAGGTTAAGGACTATCAAATGGATTCATTTCAAACCGTTCGTGTCGCCATCGAAGCAATGAACACGGCGCTGGCCGCGTGCGGATACTTTCATGCATTGGAGGCCGCTCACGTTAAGGAAAATATATTAGGGTACAAAACGTCAACTCGAACGGACGACGTGCTTCAGGCATACGGGAATTCACGAGGTGAACTGGAATACCTTGCTTCATTGATAGACGAGAAGATAGTCCAAACTATTCTTTGCCTTGAGCATAAAATCCATGACCCTAAAGCCTTTGATCCTGTTTGCGATTTTATTGAAAATCTCTTAAATAGCATCACAATATTTAAGAAATACGATAGACTTGCCCCTTGCTATGGCGATCTGCTCTCATCCTATATCATGGTGCTTTCTCGAAGCGCGGGCAGTGGCCGTCCCAGCCGAATTATAGAAAAGATACTGAGAAACATTTCGCGTAGGAAAGCCCCAGAGCTTGCTCACGCCCATATTTATGGAAGCTACAGTGAATTGCAAGAGAAAGTTTGTGTTGCCCTCATTTCGAAGAGGTACGCCATACATGTTCTTGCAACAAGAGGTTTCACCATTTTGTTCAGAGCCGAAATCGATTTCAGCACCTTTGGGACGTCTCCAGATGAATTAGCCCTGCAGATCATCAAACTCTTAATACGCAGTGGTGTGAAGCTGTCAGAAGTAGTGGATGTTGTGTGCGGCGGAGGGGATCTAGGGCCAATCCCCGACGGTATATATGTGTTGACCGAACGAGTGAAAGAAGAATCTAGGAAACGGTTGCCGAATAGCTCTCTCAACAGAGGAGCACTGGTAGTGTGGGAGCTGGCAAAATTGTTGAAAGCTCAGAACGAAAGGGGGCAGGTAAATGCATCGGTGTGTAGTCCGCTATCATTCTGCACCCTCTCTGCACAGGACCTCAATTTTCTGCTCAGAGAGGACTCACGAGAGTTGGAAACGAAGCTAAAGGGGTATGTGAAAGTTACACCCTTGAAGTCTATGGCGGCTCTAATTTCTGAAATAGAAGAAATAAACCCAGAAAATTTCAATACAGTAGTAATGACTCTCGATGAGCTATTCGCCTCTGCCGTGAAAAAGATGGGGCCGAGGATAGAACGAGAATTGGCGGCTCAGGATGCAAACAAAATGCTCGGTGATTTTGACTTTGGAAAAGTAATGGATCAACTTCACCGTGAACAAGTCGTTGTACCGCAAAATTTTCGTTTGGGGGCTCGTGATAAAGGGACGGGCGTAAGGGAAGTTTGCGAACTCATGATGATTATTGAATCGGCTGCCATATCAAGATCGCTACAACGCAGCTTATCCCATATCGTGGACTCCTATGCGCGGCAGGTTGCAATGGTAATGCAAATGGCCGCGGCAGGGAAGGAAACAGAGCGACCGCATTACATTTTGTTGACTAGTACTATGGCCCGCAATCCTTATTTCATCAAATTGTTCGAGAAGATCAGGGGACAGATGACCACTACGGATATTCCGGCAATGTGCGTGGATTCACTTGAATATGAATATCTGGTTGCAAACCACTTCTTCGAAATGTACGTCAGTCCGGAAAAAACCGATAAGAGACTAAATGTTGACATTGAGGCGCGGAGCATTAAGAAGGCACTAAGGGTGATATGTTCGTCTCGAGATATGTCTGAGATGTTTTCCTTCAGTACACTGGTGGAGCGGTTGACCACCGACATCTCGGAGGAAAACCTGGAACCAGCAAAGATAGTGGTTGTAGGAGGGGACAACGAAGATGTCTTAGCAGCAGTATCCCAAGCCCTGGATCATGGACTTGTGGATCAGTTGACGCTGTTGGGCGATCCTCAAGAGATCAATGCAGCCATAAAAAGAGCGAAACTTCCTATCTCGCCTGAGTTAGAACCCCACGCACGCATAGTGTCAATTGACCCCCTCGCTGTTGATTTTGAGACGAAAAGGGCATCTTTGGCCAAAACTTTCGGTGAGTTCCTCAGAGCCAATTCCGAGTATATTGTGGTGAAGGGAAGCGTTGATACAGCAACTCTTCTCCACACGGCTCTATCTCTTTACAAAGACGAGTCCCCTGCTGCAGAGAAAACAGAGCCTAAACAGAATCGTTTGGCAACGAGCACAGCGTTATTTGTACTTCCTGATGGTAGATTTTTCGCTCTTTCGGATGCCGCAGTGAATCCTAGTTTTCGTAGTTCCGACTCACTGGTGAAGGTTATCGAGAACCAAATGGATGTTGTGCGAAAAGTCACCCAGCCTGGGCTTATACTCAAAGTAGCTATCATTACAGCGGTTGAGAAACAAACCGCCGCGATACCGGCTACCCTGCTAGCGGCGGAAACAACCACAAAGGTCGGGAAGTTGATGGAAGAATATGGCCCTATGATTGTAGAAGGGCCGCTCTCTTTTGATCTGGCCACAGCACCAGAGGTAGCAGATGAGAAACACTACGAGGGAAAGATTCGGGGAGATGCCAACTGTCTCGTGGCTACCGAGATCAATACCGCCAATGTACTCTACAAGATGCTCTCGAAAACCATGGGGAGCCTTGGTCTAATGGTTGACAATGGGGCAATTATAACTGCCGGGCCTGACACGGTTCCAATTGTCCTGACCTCCAGAGGCGACACAGCACGAACAAAATTCAATTCTATTGTCCTAGCTCTTGCCTACTTGTCCAGCCAAAAGGGGGTTCGAGTGGCAAAAAAAAAGACGCTGTCTTCCGCAGCGTAAATACCTACGGTGCGAATGTGAGTGCTACCGGTGAAATCCCTGCTCCGGCAGCATGAATACGGCTAGCGCGACCTTGACACCTAGCGCGTCGTTGGCTATTTTCTGTCAATCAATGTATAGCCGTAGCTGCTCCTTCACGGAGGTTGATTTGATAGTTGCGAAACCTAAACCCCTGCATGACATAATGCAGATGATTCAAGGATATTCTAAAGTGCTCGTGGCCGGTTGCGGCACCTGCGTGGCCGTATGTCTGGCAGGCGGGGAAAAAGAAACTAAAATAACGGCCAAGAGCCTAAAGTTAGCGTCTATAGCTAGAAAACAGCCCATGGATTTCAAAACGGTGACTGTTGAGCGTCAATGCGACAGGGAATTCTTGCGCCTGATTGAGAAGGAAGTAAGTCTGGCAGAGGCTGTGGTGTCAATGGCATGCGGCGCGGGAGTTCAGTTTCTGGCGGAAATGTATGAGAACAAACCGGTTTTCCCAGGAGTTGATACCAGCTTCATAGGTGTTTCTGAAGGCGCGGGGCTGTGGACTGAACGCTGCCGATCATGTAATCAGTGCTACCTGGGAATAACAGGCGGAATTTGTCCCGTGACCATGTGCGCAAAGGGACTGCTGAACGGCCCCTGCGGTGGGCCCTCCCATGGAAAGTGCGAGACAGACCCTAGCAGGGACTGTGCATGGGTGCAGATCATCGAACGGCTCGAAAATCAATCTCGCCTTGGCATTCTCAACAACATTTTACCCCCAATGAAACATGATCTAAGGACTCATCCAGCGAGACTAGAACGAGGCGATTACAAATTTACGAATGGCTCTGAAGCCCAGAAATGCTGAGAATCTCTGGAGTAAAGCGGGCAATTGAATAATATCGAAAAGACAAATACCCATTGCCTTATCCTTGGAGGGGGAGTGGCAGGGCTTACATGCGCCCACGAATTGGCAGATCGTGGGTACGGTTCCGTCCTCATTGATAAGGCTCCGTTCCTGGGCGGACATGCAGTAAAATTAGTATGCAAGGCCACTAGCGTGTGTCAGAATTGCGGCGCCTGCCTTGTGGCAGAAGCTATAAGAGAAACGCAAAAATTGAACCTGATTAACAAAATCCTGTCGGCTCGTATTGAGCGCCTGCTTAAAGACGGCTCCTATTTCGAAGCCCTTGTTGTCCAAGAACCTCTTCGTATTCTTCCCGACCAATGCAATGCATGCGGCCAGTGTTTCCGAGTTTGTCCGGTACCAGGGGCGATCTGTTTGTCGCCTCTCATCTGTACCCCATACATAATCCGTGATGTCTGCTCTCGACACTTAGGGAATGCTTGCTCCGCATGTGCTGATGTTTGTCCTCGTTCGGCCGTTCAGCTTTCGGCGTCTGAAAGCGAGTTGCTGGTAAAATCACAGGCAGTTGTTATTGCTACGGGCTTTACGCCATTCAATCCCGCACAAAAACCTAGGCTTGGGTATGGACGAATCACAGGAGTCTTGACCGCACTGGAATTAGAAGAACTCCTACGAAACGAGCAGTTTGACTGGACTCCCAATGGACATCCGATTACCCGCGTTGCCTTCATTCAATGTGTTGGAAGTAGGGATTCCCATTTAGGACGCAACTATTGCTCACAAGTCTGTTGTGCCTACGCACTACGAATGGCGCGTCTCCTGAGGGCAAAGCAGCCTGGCCTAGATATAACTGTCTTCTATATGGACATTCAGAATTTTGAGAGAGATTTTGAGGCTCGACTCAGAGAAGCCGAGAACGAAGTTAATCTGTGCAGAGCCATACCGTCCGAGGCGCGACCCGGCATAGAAGGGAGAGTCGAACTCCTCTATCACAACAACCTGGGATCCAACGTATGGGATAGCTTCGATTTGGTGGTTCTCAGCATCGGGATGTCTCCGCCAGATTCTATCCCTGCACTAGACTTTGTCGTAAGGAATGCCGACGGCTTCTTTGAAGTTGCGGAGGATGATAGTGTTTTCGTCGTAGGCGCATCAGGAGGACCAAAGTCCATAACTGAAAGTATTCGCCAGGCTGCAGCCGCTGCGGAGAGAGTGGCTTTCCATTTGGAACGAGTTGGGTGATACAGTGGAGCCAAGTAATATAGTATGAGCCCCCAATCTCTTACTGGTATAAAGACGGATGACACCATCTCGAAGGATCTTAGCACGGTGCTGGTTCTAGGGGGAGATGCTTGCTCAGTCCAATTGGTAGAACGGCTGTGCGAAGAAGGGTTATCCATCATTTATTTGGGAGACATGGGGCCTAATGCGACCCGAGTAAAACAAATGGGGAAAATTCAACTCATCCCCGATGGCTTCCTCAAGTGGATCACGGGCGTTATAGGGGCATTCAATGTCTCCATCCAAACCCGTAATGGCGTCCAAGGACTAAAGGCCGGGTTCGTGGTTGTCGCACAGCCCCCTACCATTCTCCCCAAGTTTGAGAATTACGGAGTTAAACCAGCGAATAATGTTCTGTCACTTTCTCCTTTTTTTGACGACCTGCAACGGGAAGAGAGGCATTCCAAAAGAAAAGCCGACTGGCGCCACATCGCTTTTTTCGTTGGCCTAGATGGAGCTGCTGACACCGGGACATTCTCAAAAGTATTTGACTGCATCGATATCCTCATCGCCCAAGAGCAAGTACAATGCTATGTATTCACCCGACATCTTAAGGTGGCTGAGAACGGCCTGGAAGCGCGTTATAGAAGGATCAGAGAAGCGGGAACACTGGTCTTCGTCTTTGAGCACGATTGCCCTGTAGTGGAACAGACAATCGAGAGCGTGAAGATTGTATTCTCGGACTCCCAGTTGTCTTCGGAATTTGAACTGACGCCCGATGTGCTGGTAATTGACGAGAAGCTCCGGCCTCCTACAAATGTTGACGCTGTCCGGGCCCTAATACCTTCTAGTCTTAGCTCGAAACCATATCTAACTGTTGCATCTCCGCGCTATCCGGGCGTCTCAACAGCCAAGGTCGGCGTGTTTGCCGTTGGGGCTGCTCGGGGTGAGTTCTATCGCCCCAAGATCGCTGATGACGTCAATTCAGTAGTCGGAAGTATAAAAAAAATCGTCGCACTCCAGGAAGCCAAAGGTCGCGGGGTCGTCGCAGTGGTGGAACCAGCGACCTGTACGCTGTGCTTGACCTGTGTTCGCGTCTGTCCGCACGCAGCAATAGAATTCGGGGTTTCGGCCCGGGTAGATAGTGATGCGTGCTTGGGATGCGGGATCTGCGCGGCTGAATGCCCTATGCAGTCCATAGCGCTGGGCCAAAGAAAAACGGCATCAGAAAATAGTTATGTGATTGACCAACATGGCCTTCAAGTGGCGGCTCATGATGATCGTAAGATAGTGGCCTTTCTTTGCGAACATTCCGCCGCAAATGCCTTTTGCGAGCTCTCCTCATGTCTCAAAGCCATGGTTAATCCCATCGTAGTGCCCTGCGCCGGCGCTGTTGGCGAGGTGGATATAATCCAGACATTGCTCAACGGCGCGCAAGGAACAATAGTGGCCGGATGCTTTCGAGGAAATTGTGCTTCTGTGTATGGAACGAACCGGGCTGCTCATCGGGTCTCTCTGGTTCAAGAAGCCCTAGTTGACGCTGGGCTTACGGCGGATCGCCTTGTATTTGTGCCATCAGCCTCCAACGCGTCACACAGCCTAGCGTTGGCCATTGAACAGCTTTTAGAAATGAGCGGTTGCCAACATAGTCGGGAAACCTCATCAACGAGCCTATCATGAGAAGGAAAAACATCAATGAATTGGACTCTTCATTCAAATGGAGGGTAGCCAAACAACCCGGCGGACAGGGTATAACAAGATGTTTCTCCTGCAAAGCATGTACGGCTGCATGCCCTATCTGCTCACTAGATCCGAGGTACGATCCCAGAAAAATCATCCGCATGGTCCTTTTGGGTATGAAGGATGACGTTCTGACTAGTGGTCTCCTATGGCTGTGCTCCACCTGTTACGGGTGCCGGGAGGTTTGTCCCCAGGACGTGAGATTTACCGACGTAATGTTTGCAATCAAGAACATCGCTGCTCAAGACGAATGCGTTCCTGCAGGTCTCGTAGGTCAGAAGTCCATACTCAAGAAACACGGGCGGTTGTACGAAGTAGGGGATTTCGAGAACCAAAAACGACAAAAAGTGGGTCTCCCTTCTGTGAAAGAAAGCGCCGATGATTACGATGTCCTGCTGCAATAGGCCGTGATCGTCGCCATAGCAATAAAGAGTAATTCAGGCGAAATACTTGTTGACCGCCGAGACGGCGGCAAAGAACTAATAATAAGAACGAAATGAGGAAGAGGCGACTCTATGGACGCCCTCTTATACCTTGGATGCACCGTCCCGGTGAGAAACCTCAATTATGAAGTCTCTGCAAGGCTCACTGCGCGCGCTTTGGGAATACATTTTCACGATTTGGATTCTTTTGGCTGCTGCGGGTTCCCCTTGAAATCCCTTGATGCTATGGACACCCTGGTAATAGCGGCTCGAAACTTGTCCTTGGCCGAATCCCGTGGCATGGAAATTTGCGCCCTATGCAACGCATGCGCTGCTACATTGGCTGAGGCGGTCCACTCGATGGAACTCGACCCCTTATTGAAAGCGTCAGTGAATGACAGACTCAAGCCCGTGAGCCTTGCGTACAACGGTCCTGTTCGCGTCCGCCACTATATGCGGTTGCTTTGGGAAGAGATTGGACCGGAAAAGCTCAGAGAAAAAATTGTGAAGCCCCTAAAAGGCGCGATACTCGCGCCTCATTACGGTTGCCATTATCTGAAGCCTTCTGAGTTGACCGAAGGCTTTGATTCACCAGATGTGCCTCGAACTCTTTCTGAGCTCATTAAAGCAACAGGAGCGTCGATTCTGGACTACTCCACTCTCAGGGACTGTTGTGGTGGAGGTCTTCTAGCCCTCTCCGAGGACACTGCGAACTCTCTGGCTGCAAAAAAGCTTGAAGAGGTTTCTCTCTGCGGCGCCCATGCTCTTGTCCTCGTCTGCCCTTTTTGTAACGTGATGTACGAAGGTCAGCAAAAAAAGATTGCAAAAAAAAGTGGGCTTGACCTAAAGGTACCCGTGGTTTACTATCCGCAAGTCCTTGGCCTGGCAATGGGCTTCTCAGCAGAGGAGCTGGGCTTTAGGCTCAATCGGATAAAACCAACAGAGTTGTTGCGTATCGCTGAACAGTAGGAATCTTGGTCCTACGATCGTGATTCAGACAAGGGGGAACTCGAGGAGGTGCTTATGGAATTCGAGGGCTACTTCTTTCCGGATGATTTGAAATACGAGAGAGACCATTACTGGGCAAAGATCGAAGGAGAGTTGGTGATCACGGGCGCTACAGAATTCATCTCCAAACAGGCCGGTGAGATTACCTTCGTGGATCTGCCGCAGGAAGACGATGCACTTTCTCAGGGCAAACCCTATGGATCCATCGAATCAGGAAAATGGGTTGGCAGGATATACGCCGTTGTGTCAGGAGTGGTCGTCGAAGTGAATCAAGCACTGGAGGACGAGCCCGAGAAGATAAACGAGGACCCTTATGGGGATGGTTGGATATGCAAAATAAGACCCTCCGACATCCACAACGAGATTGCGAACCTCATGTCGCCCGACCAAGACTTCCAAAAATTCATTGCTGAAGAAATAGAGAAGATTGTGGCTCAAACGAGATAGTATTCAAGGTAATGGATCTCATGGCGAGGTCTGTAGGCATGGACTAGATACGGCGTGAGAAATCTGCGCCGAAGGAACTCGATTCCAGGTATGCTCGTGTCAGGGGCTCAGAGTGTGCCTCAGTGACAGCGTTGAGCCTGACCGTAAACCGAGTGCATTGCTTTTACGCGGGATAACTTAGGACTCGCACGCTACAAACAGTGATGTTGTTATGATCTCGGAAAGGGGGCTGAGCATGGAAGGGATGAACCTATTGGATTTTACTATAAAATACTTTAACGTGATAGTCTTTGTGCTTTGCGTCCTGTTCGGTATGACTTCTTTTTTAGC
>Ga0172369_10000535_pt1 | contig 56543 bp, 37 predicted proteins | sample LakKiv25m_FD_114539 | JGI IMG/M metagenome (GOLD analysis project Ga0172369, IMG submission 114539) | Freshwater microbial communities from Kabuno Bay, South-Kivu, Congo - kab_022012_11.25m | ecosystem: Environmental > Aquatic > Freshwater > Lake | place: Democratic Republic of the Congo...
TCTGACGGCCGGTGGATCGAGCCCACGTCAGTCCGAGGGGAGCGGGCGCGGCTCTTTGCGCCCGCGGACACGAGGGCCCACCGGCGCCCCTCGTGACCGCTCCGCGCGCAAGAGAACGAGCTGCGCGCTCCGCTCCCTTCGGCGTGAGCGATCCCGGTAATCCGCGCTACCCTCGGGCTGAGCGGGAACAAGGACCGATTCGTGCTCACGCTCTGGGGCCGGAAGGCGCGCTGGTGCATCAAGCGCAAGACGGCCAAGGGGAGATTCAGGCGGGCCTGCAAGAAAGTCGCGGAATGGTGCCGCAAGGCCATGCACACCCCGGTCGCAGAGCAGCACCGGACGCTGAGCAAGAAGTTGAAAGGGCACTGCGAGTACTACGGGATCACCGGGAACTCGCACGCGCTCACCGACTTCCGGGAGGCGGTCCGACGCACATGGAAGCACTGGCTGGGCCGGCGCTCCAACAAAGGCATGGACGTGGGAGCGCTTCGGGAAGCTGGAGGAGGTGTTCCGGCTACCGGCGGCCTTGGTGGCGCACTCCATGGTGCACCGAGTCCAGCGAGACCGTGATCTGACGAGCCGGATGCGGGAAATCCGCACGTCCGGATCTGAGGGGGAGGTGGATCGAAGTACGGCGGACGATCTCCGAACGGGCAGGGGCGGCGACGCCGGATGAAGCCCCGGAGACGAACGACAGGTCGCAGTGCGAACATCCATCTCTACCCGGCGTCGCGTGCCGCGGCTCCAAGGGGCGTTTCGTGCAGTGCCGTTGCACGGCACGCGACGGAACGCCCGTCCGTCCGCGGCGGGTGACCGGAGCGCACGATGGGCCAACCGGAAAGGCATGACCTCAGGGACGCGCCTCGCGCGCCACCTGCTCCAGCAGGCCGACGTAGCGGGCCGCCAGCACGCGCCGGTCGTAGTGCGCCCTGACGTATTCCGCGCCGCGTCGGCCCATCTGCGCCCGCAGGCCGGGATCCGCCTGAAGCCGGCGAACGGCCGCCTCGATGCCGTCCACGTTCTCGGCGCCGGTGCACAGCCCCGCGCCCGCCTCCTCGACCAGCCGGCGCGCGCGCGCTCCCCCGGACAGCAGCACCGGGCGCTCCATCGCCATGATCTCGAACAGTTTGGAGGGCAGCACGGTGTCGAACACCTTGCGGTCGATGAGCGGCACCAGGCACGCGTCGCTCGCGCGGTAGACCGACGCCACGGCTTCGCGCGGCACCGCTGACAGGAACGTGCAGTTCCCGAGCCCAAGCTGCCGGGCGAGCGCCCGCACCCTCTCTTTCTCCGCGCCCTCGCCGACGAACAGGAAGCGCACCGAAGCGTCGTCCCTGAAGCGCTCGGCCACGCGCACGATGCGGTCCAGCCCGTGCGCCATGCCGTGGGTGCCCACGTAGCTGGCCGTGAAAACGCCCGGGCGCGCGCGCGCTTCCGGCGGCGCCTCGGCGGCGGCCGCGAGCGCACCCTGAGCGTCGACGCCGTTGGGCACGAAGACGATGTGCTCGCGCGGCACCCCCGCCGCCGCCACGTGGTCGACGAACTCCTCCGAGACGACCACGACCCGGCGCGCGCGGCGGTACATCGTGCGCTCGACGCCTTCGAGCGCCCGCACGAGCGCGCGGCTCTTCAGCGCGCCCAGTTCCACCGCGCTCTGTGGCCACAGATCGCGCACGTCGAGGACGAAGGGTACGCGGCGCAGCTCCGACATCGCCAGGCCCGCCGCCCCGCACAGCAGTTGCGGCGAGGTGGCCACGAGCACGTCCGGGCGCTCCGTGAGCCACGGCCCCATCGCCAGCGCGGAGCCCAGGAACGAGGCGAAGCTCGCGCTGCGGCGGTAGACGCCCTTGTTCGGCGTCGCGTAGAGCCACATGCGCACCACGCGGCAGCCGTCGCGCGACTCGACGAAATAGGGCCTGCCGCGGTACTCGGGCGGCACGACGCCCGTCGGGTGGTTCGGCAGGCCGGTGAGCACCGTGACCTCGTGCCCGAGCCCGGCCCATGCGCGGGCGAGTTCCGAGACGCGCGCCGCCGGGGCGCCCATTTCGGGCGGGAAATACTGGGAAAGAAAGTGGATTCTCATCGCGCCCGGCCGCTCCCCGCGGGTGCCGAGTATACGTTCCCGTCGAGCCGGGGCAACGGCCCGGCGGGATCCCGGCCAGGAGAAAGACCACGCTCCTCGTCGAAAGCCTGGGCGGCCGTCCCGTGTCGAGGCAGAGGAGGACGAGCGCCGGCCCGCCTCGACCCCGGCCCGCCCCCGGGGACCTTCGTCGGGCGCAGACCGGACGGACGCGACGGGCGGGCCGGCCGACAGAGCGTCTTGCAGAGACCGTCAGGCACGGCGCCCCACCGTCGCATCTCCGTTCGCGACTCGTCCGCTCCGCGGCGCCGCGCCGGCGCGCCGCCACCGGGTCTCGATCCGCACGGGACAGCGCGCACGCACGCGGGCCCGGAGGAACAGGCACGGCTCGCGGGCGCCGTACGTCTGCGAGTGCCAACCGTCCTCGACGCAGACGGCCAGTCCCGGCGGACCCTCGAACTCGACTCGCAGGCGCGTGCCGCCCGGCGTCTCCACGAGCGCGGCGCAACCCTCGACTCCCGCGCGCACGCCGGGCGCCAGCGGGAAGGTGACAAGGATGTCGTGCGACGGGCCGCCGGACGGCTCGTCAAGCTCGTCCGCGACGCGGATCGACCCGTCCGCAGCGCCGACCCGAACGGTGCGCCGGTGCACGACCGGCGCGAAGCCCGTGTGGCTGCCCCGCCACTGCATCCCGCCGTCGCCGTCGCCCCAGCCCTCGGACGTGGCACGGGAGCGCTCCGGGAGAGCGAACATCTCGCGCGGGGGCGGGGGATTCTGCTCCGCGCCGTCCACCCGGACCGTGGCGTGGAAGGCGGTCGACCGAAAGCGGTTGCGCTCCTCCGGGGCTCCCGTGTAGGCGTAGGTGCCGGGATCCGCCACGACGGGCCCGTCCCACCAGAGATCAATCGCGAGCTTGTCGTTGTGGCCGTGGCCGCCCCAGCCCCCGCGGCCCGTCGGGGCCGCCGAGGCCACCAGGTGCAGCGGCCCGCGCCGCAGCACGTGGATTCCGCTGTCCGGGAAGGAGATCGTCTCCTCAGGGTCCGGCTGCGGCGCCGCGGCGCGCAGCGCCGCATGGCGCGCCGAGGCGCCGCCGCCGCACAGAAGAACCGCCTCGGGATCGAGAGGTGCCGCCCCTGCCAGCGCGCAGTCTCCCAGCACGAGCGCGACCCAGGACACGAGGTAGCGGTGGTCGTTGGGCGCGCGCGACAGCAGGCGGAAGGCGCGCCCTCCGTCGTTGTCGCCGATCTGCGGCGCGCTGCCGTCGGGCCGCACCACGGCGGCCGTGAAGAGCGCCATCCGGCGCAGCGCGCCGCTCAGGCCGGGCGGCACGGGCACGCCGTTCGCCGCGAGAATCTGGGCCGCCAGGCCCGTCATCTCCAGCACCAGTCTGTGGTACGGAATCGACGCCTCGAAGTCGCCGCCGTCGGGTCTCACCTGGGTGCGCAGATGACGTTCCAGGCGCGCGACGCCCTCGTCCCTCCAGCGCCGCGCCTCGCCGAATGCGGGATACAGGGCGCCGAGCCAGCACAGGCCCAGCAGATCCGCGACGTAGTGATTGCCCGGAGCCGGGCCGCGATCCTCGAGGTTGGCAAGGATGAACCGCCCGTGCGCCAGAAGTCCGGCCCAGACGCGGGCGGCAAGGCCGACGGGAAGTCCCGGAGCGTCTCGCACCAGCTCCCAGGCCCAGCTCAGGCTCACGGCACGCAACGCAACGTCCATGGCGCACGTCCAGTTGACCCCGAATCCCGCCGGATTCGAGGCCAGCCAGTCGTCGATCTGCGTGCAGACGAGGTCCGCGAAGGCGCGGCGCCCGGTCCACCGCCAGGCGACGGCGACGGCCGGCAGGTGCTGCAGGCGCGAGATCTCCCAAGGCACTTTCACGTCCGAGCCGTCCCAGCGCACGACCTGCAGCAGGGATCCGTGCCGTCGCGGGTTCCAGCGCACGCCCGAACGGAAGTCGCGGTGCCAGTCGGGCCGGACGCCCAGCCGGACATGCTCGCCAAGGATGTCCCACTCTCCGGCGGCTGCCGCTTCGGCGCGCGCGATCAAATCTGCATGCGCCGCCGGAAACGCCGCGAGCAGGTCTTCGCCTGCGGCGCCAACGAGCGCGGCGGGCACCGGGAGGCGGCCCGCCGACCGATCCAGCATGGCGACGGCGCCGGCCGGGTCGCCTGCCCCTGGGACCGCCGCGACGAGCGTCCGTTCCGGCGGCTTCGTCCAGCACGGCACGCGCGCGGCCAGTTCCTGTCCGCAGCCGCTCGCCAAGCGCAGAAGCCTGCCCTCGGCGGCCCGGACCACCTGCCGGGGCGTCATGCCGGAGGCGCGCGACGCAATGCGGCATGCCGTGGCTACGAGATCGATGGCGAAATACTCCCTGCCTGTTCTCAGCGTCCTGTCCGGGAGAAAAAGGCGTGGAAAACCGAAGGATCGTGCCTCGACAGAAGGATCCGCGCCCGGAGCCCGCGCAGCGCCGCACCGACCCCGGTCGCGTGCTTGATGCAGCGCCAAGGCGCCCGTTTCGACGCCGGGCAGGGGTCCGGCCCGTGTCGCGGGGTGCGTAGCATCGGGGCGCGCGGGGCGTCAAGGATGCACCGACCCCTGCCGCCCCCGCTTTCCCGCATCCGGCCAGAAGGCCCCGCACGCGCCCCGCGTCGCCGTGGGGTGCAGAGCGGCGCGCCGGTACCGAAGCGGGGGCACGCCGCGTCGCCCCGCCGAAAAAGCCGGGCGGACCTCGCGTCCCCGGCATCCCGGCGTTTCCGAAGTGCGCTCTCCGAATCCCAAGGGCATCTCGTGGAACTTGACACTCCGCCCGCTTGGGGGTGTGCTTCGCACGACCCGGCGCGGGACGGGGAGGACGGCTTGCTGGTCTGTACACGGTGCGGGCAGGTGTACGACGCGGCCGCCTCGGTCTGCGCGCGCGACGGGGCTCCTCTCGTGCCCGCCGCCGACACGCCCGGACGCGCCCCGCGTGCGGGACCGCCTTCCGGGCCGCCCCGGCCATCGCCCTCGCCGCGCCCCGCGCCGGCGGCCGCCCGCCAGCCGACGGGAGAGCTGCCCCAGCTCGTGCCCGAGCCGCTGGGACCGGAAACCGGCGGCGCGGTCCCCGCCGCCGCGTCCTCCGCTCCCCGCATGCCGGCCCAGCGCCCGCCTTCCCCGCCCGTCGACCCGTTCCCCGGCAAGATGGTCGGCAACTTCCGCCTCGCGCGCCGCCTGGGTGCCGGCGGCATGGGCGCCGTCTACGAAGGCATCCACCCCATCATCGGCAGCCGCGTGGCCGTCAAGCTGCTGGGCGGCCAGCAGGCGCTCGACCCGGACGTCGTCGAGCGCTTCTTCTCCGAGGCGCGCGTCCTCAACCAGGTCCAGCACGACAACATCGTCAAGGTCATCGACCTCGGGCGCCACCCGGAGGGCTTCTACTACTGCGTCATGGAGCTGCTGGAGGGCGAAACGCTCGCCCAGGCCATCGGCCGCGGCCGCATCCCTCTGCCGCGCGCCCTGCGCATCCTCGTGCAGTCCTGCGACGCGCTGGCGGCCGCCCACGACAAGGGCATCGTCCACCGCGACCTCAAGCCCGCCAACATCATGCTCGTGACGGGCCCCTCGGGCGCCGAGCAGACCAAGCTCGTCGACTTCGGCATCGCGAAGCTCTTCGGCGCCGCCCGTCCGGCCATGCCGGTCTCCGCGACCGCCAGCACCGTCGTCGGCACCCCCGCGTACATGTCCCCCGAGCAGGCCTCCGGGCGCGCCGGCGAGGTCGACACCCGCTCGGACCTCTACTCGCTGGGCCTCGTCGCCTACGAGATGCTCACCGGCCACCACCCGTGGGAAGGCATGGAAGTCGGCCAGATCATCCTCGCGCAGCTCACCAAGGAGCCGCCGCCCCCGAGCGTCTGGTGCGAGGTGCCGCCGCGCCTCGAAAAGGCCGTGCTGCAGGCCGTGGCGAAACAAAAGCAGGACCGATTCCCTACAGCGGAAGCGTTCGGCCTGTTGCTTCGCGACATCCTCGCCGAGGTCGATGCCTCCGGAGCGCCTGCTTCGGAGGCGAAGGCGTCCGTACCGCCGGTCGCCCGGGATTCCGCTCCGGCGACGCCGCCCGCGACCCCGCCGACCGCGCCGTCCGCGCCGCCCCCCGGAGCGCCGGCCGCAGCACCTCCTTCATCCTTCATCCTTCATCCTTCATCCTTGTCCACGCCGTCCCCCGGAGCGCCGCCGGCCGCAGCCCTTCCTTCATCCTTCATCCTTCATCCTTCATCCTTGCCCTCGTCCTCGCTCCCGCAGACGCCGCGGCCGGGTCCGCCGACTCCCCAGCCGGGAGCGGCGCGCACGACGGGGCCCCGGATGGCGCCGCTGCAGGTCCTGTCCGCGCCGACGGCACCGCCTGCGCAGGCCCAGGCGCCGGGCCGCGTCTGGCGTTTTCCGCAGTCCGTCACGCCGTCCCCGTTCTCGACTCCGGCCGGAGCCGGCAGCGGCGTGCGCATGGCGATGCGGCGTCGGCCCGCGGCCCGGCTGGCGCCGGCGCTGTATGCCGTCGCCCTCGTGGGCGTCGCGGCGGGCGCGGCGACGCTCCTGCTGGGGCGGCCCGAGCGGGCCGTCGAGATCGTGGGCCAGCGGCTCGGATTCGTGCCCCGGGAGCCGGCCCGCCTTCCGCGCCGCGAGCCCCACCAGGACGGCACGAACGCGGCGTTCGGGGCGTCGCCGGAAATCGCTTCCTGCCGCGGTCCGTTCGAGCGGTTCCGCGACGCGACGCTCTCCTCGGCGGGCGGAGCGCTGGGCGAGTCGCTGGCGCGGCGTCTGGACGCCTTCGACCGGCTGAGCGGGTGTCTGGACCCGCTGCGGCAGCCGCCCGGCAAGGCGTCCTGGGCGGCGGACTACCTGGAGGGCCTGGCGGCGTTCGAGTTCGCCGAGTCGCTGCAGGCGCTGCCGGATGCGGCGCGCAAGGACGCGGCCGAGCTGCGCCGCGGCGACACCGAGCCGTTCCACGCCCGGCTCTACACGGGCCAGGCGCGCGAGCGCTTCGACCGCGCGCGTCCGACCGCGCCTGAAAGCGCCCACGTCTTCATCGACAGATACTTGGACGAGGCGATCCTGCTGGGCAACCGCGTGCAGTGACGCGGCGCGTCAATCCCGCGGGAAAGCCCTACTCTCACGGACCGCCCCGGGTGCGCGCGAGTTCTTCCTCCAGGTCGCGCATGCGGGCCTCGGCCTTCGCGCGGGCCTCGGCTTCCTTCGCGCGGGCCTCGTCCGCGGTCTGCACGAGCCTCTCGCCCGCCTCGTCGTGGGAAAGCCGCAGGCGGGTCCAGCCCAGCTCAAGTCGCGCCAGCAACCAGACCCCGAGCTGCTCGCTGTAGGCGGGGCCTTCCCCGCGGTACACCTCGACGAACGCACCGTCCTCCGCCCGCCGGTAGACGACGAGCGGGGCGCGCCCCGGGTGACGGGTGTCGCCCCGCGCCGCGTCCGGGTCGAACAGGACGAGCTCGCGGCAGCCCATCTGCCCGTACTTCGCCGGCGCGTCGTCGTAGTCCTTGCGCCAGTCCTCGGAGACGATCTCCACGGACCACCGCGGCGGCTTGTGCCCCGGCAGCCAGGTCTGCCAACTCTTCGGGAGCCGCCCCGGCGGCGGGTCGTCGACGAGGAACACGTCGGGCGAAACGCGCACGCGCGGGTGCGCGGGCACCCAGGCGACGTAGTTGTCCGAACCCACGAGGACCTTCGTCCACCCCCGTTCGCGCGCGAGTTCCTGCAGCGACGAAACCAGCAGCCGGATGATGTCGCCCTGCTCGAAGCTCTGGGCAACGTCGTCCTCGTTCAGGTGCCAGCGCGTCCAGTCCACCTGCGTGGTGCGCGCCTCGGGCGGCAGGTCGCGCAGCACCATGTAGGTCGGGGGCCGCAGGGTCGTCGTCGGCGCGATGCCCGGAGCGCTCATGCGGCGACGATAGCAGCGGGCGGCCCGGTCCGGAACAGGCGAGCGCGGCATTGAAGCGTCGGACCCGACCCCGCACTCATCGGTCATACGTCCGACGGCGCCTGGTTTCGCTTGCCGAGTCCGGGCGCCGTGGCGATACTGGACGCCCTCGATCGCGGCGCGGTCGATCCGGAGAGCAGCACAGTGGGACGCCCGGATCCGGTTTCTCCAGTCGTTTCGCGGCCTTGCGCCGGACGCGGCGGAGCCCTCGCCGGCCGCGACGCAGAACTGTCCCGCCTCCTGTCCGAGTTCCGGGACGCTGCCGACTCGCGCTCGTTCCGGCTCGCCGTCGTCCGCGGACCCGCCGGCGTCGGGCGCACGGCGCTGCTTCGTACGTTCCAGGCACGCCTCGATGCCGATGGCCGTGCGGTGCTCGAAGGCGCGGCGCCCCGGCCGCTTTCCCCTGCCTTCGCCCTCTTTTCCGGGCCGGTGTCGGCGGCCCTGGCCCGCCTGCGCCCGACCGTGCCGGCTTCCGAGCTGTCGGCGATCGAACAGCGGCTGGCCCCGCTGCGCGGCGGCGCCCCCGGTCGCGACTCGACGCCCGAAGAACTCCGGGCCGCGGTGCTCGCGCTGCTGTCGCGCGTCGCCTGCGACGAGCCGATCGCCGTCCTCCTGGACGACGCGGATGCAGCCGATCCGGCGAGCCGGCAGCTTCTGTCGTGGGTCGTATCGACGCTCGTCGCCCCCGGCGCCTCCCAGGCCCTGGAGCATCCGGTCGCCGGCGGCCTGTTCGTCCTCGCCCTGCGCGACGACAACCTCCCGCCGTTGTTGGAGAATCTGGCCGCCGCGGCATCGCTCCAGGTGTCGCTGGGGGCGCTGGACCTGGAGGGCGTGCAGCTCTGGCTTTCCCGGGCGCGCGCCGCCGAGCGGCTGCTCGAGGCGACGGGCGGAGTCCCGGGGCGCCTCGAGGATCTGCTCGCCCCCGGTGGCGCGGTAGATCTGTCGGCCCGCCGCTTGGCGCAGCTTGCGCCGGCGGATCGGGACATCCTCACGGCCCTGGCGGTGGTGGGGCAGCCTGCCGATGCCGAGCTGATCGCCGCGATGGTGCATCGCCGCGACACGGCCGCGCGCCTGGCCTCGCTCGCGACGGCCCGGCAGGCGCACGCCGAGCCCGGTGCGCGCAGGACGCTCTTCTCCCCCGCGCGCGACGCCGATCGTCACGCCCTGCTGGAGCTTCTTGATCCGGCATCGCGCCGTGCGCTCCAGGCCGCTGCCGCCGAGGCGCTGGCATCCCGCGGCGAGGTCGAATCCGCCTTCTCGCTGTTCGCCGAGGCCGGCCGCACGTCGCAGGCGCTTGCAACCGGGCTGGACGCCGCCGCGAAGCTCGCGGATCGCCTGGCACTGGAGAGCGCCGAGTCCGTTCTTCTGCGCCTGTCGGCATTCGAGCTGCCCGGCGCGGATCGTGCCCGCGTCTGCCTGGCGCTCGCCGACGTGCAGGAGCGACGGGGCGACGTGCGCGGCGCGCTGGCGAGCCTGGGCCGAGCGCGTCCGCAGCTCGCCGTCGCCGAGCGGCGCCCCGTTCGCGCCCGGTGCGCCCGACTGTGCATCGTGCTGGGCGCTCCTGCGGCTGCCGAGCGCCTGGCGCGGCGCGTCATCGCGGGTGCGGTCGATGGCGCCGACACCGCTGCGTGCGAGGCGCTGGGAGCCTTGGCCGAGGCGCGGTTCCTGCGCGGCGCCTACGCCGAGGCGCTGGAAATCGCCAAGGATTCCGCGGACTTGCCGGCTCCGCTGCGCCGCGCCTTGGGCAACCTGCGGGGCAAGGCGCTGCTGACGCTGGGCCGGCTGGACGAGGCGGAGGCGACCTTCCGAGCCAATGCCGTCGAGGCCGGTGCGGCCGGCGACGACGTCGAGCGTTCGCGGGCGCTGCTCAACGTCGGCGTGGTCGCGCACCGGCGCGGCGACCGGCGGGCGGCGCTTTCGGCCTATCGCGAGGCGCTCGCGGCCGGCGACGGGCCGTTCGCGGCGCTGGCGCGGGCGAATCTCTCGTCGCTTCTGCTGGAAGACGGCGAGGCCGACGAGGCTCTGGCGCAGGCACACCGGGCGCTGGGGGCGTTCGCGAGACTCGGACGACGCAAGGAACAGGCCCACGCGGCGCTGAACCTGACGCGCGTCCACCTGCACCTGGGCGATCTGGACCGCGCCGACGAGGTCGCACGCCACGCGGCGCATCTGGCGGAAAGGGTAGGGGACCCGTATCTGGCGGCCGGGGCGTCGCTGGTGTCGGCGGAAGTGGCGCTGGCGCGCGGCGACTTCTCGGCGGCGCCGTTCGAGGCGGCCGCGGCGGCGTTCGAGAGCATCCGCAGCCCCCGCTACCGGGTCGAATCGCTGCTTCTTGCGGCGGAAGCGCGGCTTGCGTCGCACGATGCCGCGGGCGCCGGCCGGGATCTGGATCGGGCGCGCGAGGCCGGTGCAGACGCTTCCGCGGCTTCCCGTGCCGAGCACCGCCTGCTGGTGGCCGAGCGGGCGCTGCTGCTCGACGACGCCGACGCGGCGGCCGCGGCGCTGGCGCAGGCCCGAGAGGCGCTGCTGGCGGAGCCTCACGTCGAGCGTCCGGCGAGGCTCTACCACCTGCTGGGCGCGGTGGCCGAGAAGCACGGCGACGCTGCCCGGGCCGAGGTCGAGCGCCTGAAGGCCGCGCGCATCGTGGACGAGCTGGCGGCGCGCATCGCGCCCGAGCGCCGGCCGCTGTTCTACGCACGCCGCCACCGCCGGGCGATTCTGGACGCCGCCGGGCGTGCGTTGCTGGAGGTGCGCCGTCCGGCGCCCGCGCCCTCGCCGGCCCGCACCGATTCGTCGCCGATCGTGGGCGATTCCGCCGCGATGCAGCGGCTGGCGGCGCTCATCGCGCGCGTCGGCCCGTCGTCGGCCACGGTGCTGGTGCGCGGCGAGAGCGGCACCGGGAAAGAGCTCGTCGCGCGGGCGCTGCACGAGGCGAGCCCGCGGCGCGCGATGCCGCTGGTGACGGTGAACTGCGGCGCGCTGGGCGAGGAACTGCTGTTGAGCGAACTGTTCGGCCACGAGAAGGGCGCGTTCACGGGGGCCATCCGCGAGCGCAAGGGCCGCTTCGAGGTGGCCGACGGCGGCACGCTGTTCCTGGACGAGATCGGCGACATCAGCCCGCGGGCGCAGGTGGCGCTGCTGCGAGTGCTTCAGGAGCGCACCTTCGAGCGCGTGGGCGGCAGCCGCACGCTGAAGGTGGACGTGCGCGTGGTGTGCGCCACCAACCGCGACCTGGAGGACCTGAAGGCACGGGGGCTCTTCCGCGAGGACCTGTACTACCGGCTGCGCGGGGCGACGCTTTCGCTGCCGCCGCTGCGTGATCGGATCGAGGACCTGCCGCTGCTGTGCGCGCACGTGCTGCACCGGCTGGCGGGCGAGCACGGAGTGCCGGAGCTGCGGCTGTCGGCGCCGGCACTGGAAGTGCTGGCGCGCTACCGCTGGCCCGGCAACGTGCGCGAGCTGTGGAACGTGCTCGAGAGCGCGGCGATGCTCGCCCGCGGCGAGACGCTGGGGCCCGAGGCGTTCGAGCTCTACCCCGAGCTGTCGGCGTCGCCGGCTCCGGCGATGATCGAAATGCGCGCTGATCCCGGCGATTCCGACAAGAAGGCGCCTCCGTTCGTCCCGGGCGATGAGCCCGCGGCTCCTAGCGGGTCCCGGGTCGAAGGACCCGGCGCTGCCGTCGCGCCCGACTGGTATTCGCTGGTGCGCTCGCGGGACATCTCGCTGCGCGACCTGCGCCGCGAGGTGGACGTCGCGTGCATCGCCGCGGCGCTGGACGAGGGGGGCGGTAACATCAGCGAGGCGGCGCGGCTGCTCAAGGTCAAGCGGTCGCGGCTCTCGCAGATCGTGAACTCCGAGCCGGAGCTGCGGGCGCTGTGCCGTCCCGGGACGGACGCGGCGGACGGCGGCGGCTCGGACGAGGACGACGACGGGTGATGGGCACGGGGATTGCTGGGGATGACTCGGTGGATGGGCGGGAGCGCACGATGATCGGGCAGACGAGCAACCAGAAGCGGGCAGCACGGGCGACCGGATGGACGCTTGCCATGGCGGCGGCTTTCTTGGGCAGCGCCTGCGGGACGGAAGTATCCGAAACGACTGAGGATTCCGCCGTTGTGGCCGCCGCCGGGCAGGCTCTGACTGCCGCCGGCGGCACCAGCTCCGGGGCGGGCGTCGGCGCGTTGCTGATGGTCCTCATGGCGCCTGCGACCCAGACGGCCGCGACGGCGCAGGCCTCGTGTCCCCAGCAGGCCGCCGGGGCCTCGGCGGCGTGCGTCTCGGGCCAGCCGACGCGTCCGCCCGCGCCGGGGGGCTACAATCCTGCCGCCGATTCCTCGCCGGACCCGATTCCGGCCACTCCGGCCGGGACCTCGCCGAAACCCTACTGATTCGAGGCTCTTCTGTCGGAGCGGCGGCTCACCATGAGCGAGCCGCCGCTCCGGCCTGGCCCCCCGCTGCCACTCCGCTAACGCCCGCGCCAGCCGCCCGGCGCAGACCCGGTCCCGGCCCGGCGCCGGCTGCCGATCGGCTCGCGCGCGGACGGCTCCGGGCGCCTCCGCAGAGCGCCAGGCCCGCTCCGGCAGGCGCTTGATCTCGTGGCACGACTCTGGCTACTGTGCGCCCCCATTTGAGCCGGCCCTTCCTTCTCGCGATGGGAGGCGCCCGGTCCGTCGGGGTGTCCCGTGCGCGGCCACGACCTGTTCTTCGGCCTCCTTGCACCGGTGTTTCTGACCGGCCTCGCCCTTCCGACACCCGCACAGGCGCAGGCCTCGCCTGGCTCCCCGCCTATGGCGGGCGAGCCCATGGGCGAGGCGGAGGCAGCCCCTGCGGAACCCGCTGCCGCCGCGACGGAGCCTGCCGCTCATCCTGAGCGACCGAGCGCAGCGAGAGAGTCGATGGACGCCCCTGCGCCCGCGCCGGTGGAACCCGCCGTCTCCCCAGCCCCGGCCGCTGCTCCCGCGGCCGAGCCGGCCATCGCGCCTGCCGCCGCCCCGGCGCCCGAGTCCGTGCCCGCCCCCGAGGTGGTTCCTGCCGTCGCCGTGCAGCCCGCGGAGGCCGCTCCCGCCGCTTCCGGAACCGAAGAGAAGCCCAAGCCGCCCTTCGAGCTGACCCTCGAGCTGGGCGAGTCGGTGGGCGTCCAGACCGACGCCGACCTCACCAACGTCAGCACCTCGCTGAGCGTGACCGCGGACTGGAACGTGCGCCCGTGGCTCACGATCGAGGGCATGCTCACGCCGTATATTGAAACGACGTCCATGCCCGTGGACAACCGCCGCTTCGACTTCCTGGCGAACTTCTCGTACGTGCGCGCGCTGTTCCCGGATTTCTACAAGGATCCGACCAGCGGCATCGCCCTGACCGGCTCGCTGTCGTACCGCCTGCCCGTCACGTACAACGACTGGCGCAGCGGCAATCCGCGGCTGGGCGACCTGGCGCCGAGCATGACCGCGACGCGCAAGGTCGGCGACTTCACCGGCACGCTGGGACTGCTGTTCGTCTACCACCTCTACCTGAACGCCCGGGCCGTGCTGCAGTGCGACCCCGCCGCCGAGGCGAAGGTGGGCGCCTCGTGCCCCTCGAACCTGAACGGAAACTCTGCCAACGAGCAGTCCTCGATCACTCCGTCGCTGCGGGTCGACTACAACCACAGCCCTTGGAGCGTGTTCGGGAAGCTGGCGCTCGTGCAGGCCTGGTCGACCGGTCCGGGCAGTGCGAGCGAGCCCTTCAACACGAACGACAACGCCAACGAGCGCTTCTCGTTCGCCTTCGCGGCACAGGTCGGCTATTCGCTGAGCGACCACTGGACGGTGGGCCTCATGGTCGGCAACCTGGGGCCCCAGACCAGCAACGGCCGCGACTTCAGCAATTTCGTCTTCGACAAGCGCTACGCCTACGTCCAGCCGTTCGTCGACTGGACGCCGAACCTGTAGACAGACCTGACCGCGCCGGCACGGCGCCGGACGGAGGAAGACCCATGGCCCCCGGAAGAATCCCCGTTCTCATCGCGGCGCTCGCGCTCGGCGCCTGTGCGGTCTACCCGCCGGACCGCGACACCACCCAGCCCGACAAGATCAAGAAGGCCATGCTGGTTTGCGCCGACGGCAGCCAGAAGTGGCCCGACTGCTCCAAGGGCGCAGTCCCCGCGGAGTGGTATTTCCGCCCCACCGTCATCAAGGCCCCGTACGAGGCATGGTGGACCTTCGAGGGCGAGCAGGGCAGCACCTACCGCATCTCGTGGGAGATCACCGAGAACCTGCTGCTGGCCTACCGCACCTACACCGACCTCAAGGGCGGCAACGCCGACGTGGTGCATGCCAGCGGCCACGCCGGCGAGCCCATCGCCGCCTGGGCGATCAGCGACCACTTCGACGTGTGGCACCAGTACAACCCGGCCACCGGCGAGCAGCTCCCGGTGCTCTACGAGGCCAAGGAGAAGCCGTGGTACGAGCGCGAATACGTCCGCGTCGACTGGACCAGGAACCTCGTGGACGGCTACGGGTTCTTCATGGGTTCCAAGCTCACGCAGATCCTCGAGGAGGGCGCGCTCAAGGTCGAGGCGGCCGACGTGCAGGCCAACGACCCGTCGGATCCCGACTACCGCATCCTCACCGACAACTACCTGGACGTCGTGGCCCGCGAGACGGTCACGCCCATGGTCCTGGACACTCCCAGCGGCTGGAGCAGCTACTTCTACCCCGGCGCCCCCGTGAGCCAGGTCGACTACCGCTTCTCGTTCATGCGCGCCACGCCCCGCGACTACGCGCCGCTCTACTACCCCGACCCCATGTTCGAGAAGTTCGGCTACTTCCGGCTGGAACGCGACACGTACGACCCGCTGCGCGGCGTCACCGACTTCAAGGACTACTTCATGGAGCGGTGGAACCTGTGGCAGAAGGTCCACTCGGCCAAGACCTGCAGCGCGCACGCCGAGTGCGGCGGCGGCGCCGACAAGGGCGTCACGTGCGACCTGCAGCGGCGCGACGCGCAGGGCCTGGGCCGCTGCACGCTGCCCTACGCCGAACGCGGCGTGAAGCCCATCGTGTACTTCCTGTCCCCGGACTTCCCCGAGGACCGCTACCTCTCCGCGAGCTGCATGATCGCGCAGGGCTGGAACGTCGCCTTCAAGCAGGTGCTCTCGAAGCTGCTGGGCAAGGGCTACGCGGCGCCCGCGCTCGACGACGCGTTCGCCAAGACCTGCACGCTCAACGGCTTCCGCGAGCCGCCCGCCGGCAGCCCCGAGTTCGACCCCGCCAAGCACGACGCGTTCATCCTCAAGCGCGCCACCAAGACCTGCGACGACCAGGGCCGCGAGGGCATGGGCGACCGCTGGTGCCAGCGCGCCGGCGATCTGCGCTACTCGATGATCTACTACTCCAAGGCCCCGTCGCTGGGCTCCCCGCTGGGCTACGGCCCGGTGGCCGACGACCCCGAAACCGGCGAGATTCTGCAGGGCAACGCGTTCGTCTACGGCGCGGCGCTGGACAGCTACCGCGCGTTCGTCGCGGACAACTTCGACCTCGCCACGGGCGAGCTGGGCGAGCTCGACATGACGACCGGCGAGAGCATCCGCCAGTACTACCAGAACCTCAGCGGCAACGTGTTCCCGCCGACGGGACCGGTGCCCGGCTTCATGCCCAAGGACCTGGAATCGCTCAAGGAGCGGCTGCAGGGTCTGAAGGACAAGGCCGAGTCGATGCAGCGCATGAGCCCGAAGGCGCGCACGCCGTACCTGGGCGCGTTCAAGGGCACCAGCGTCGAGGCGCTGCTCACGGACAACGCCGAGTTCAAGAACTCGTTCGGCCTGGACGTTCGCGTCCCCATGGACGAGCGGATGCTCGACCAGGTCTCGCCGCTGCGCGCCGGCTCGCTGCGCCAGTCCGAGAAGATTCGCAAGCTGGACGCGCTGCTGGGCGACTCGCGCCACTGCGTCTACCGTCCGAACGAGTACACCGACGCGACCGTCAACTTCCTCGTGAACAAGTACGCGCGCCAGGGTCTGGACCGCAAGACCACGATCGACCGGGTGATGGAGGCCGTCTACCGCGGCGTCACCGAGCACGAGGTCGGCCACACGGTGGGCCTGCGCCACAACTTCGAGGCCTCGTTCGACCGCGACAACTACTTCGACGCCTACTACCCCATCGTGCACGACCCCGCGCACGCCGACCCGGATCCGGTGCAGTTCAGCGAGAAGAATCCGAAAGCGCTTCCGCTCACCCCGACCGAGTACCAGCAGTTCGACGCGGCGCGCACGGTCAAGCGCCACGAGCGCGACGAGCTCGGAATCAAGCTGCACCAGTACTCGAGCATCATGGACTACGGCGGGCAGTTCTACAGCGACCTGCGCGGGCTCGGCAAGTACGACAAGGCCGCGGTGAAGTTCGGCTACGGCAGCCTCGTGGAGGTGTTCGACGGCCCGCCCGACGAGGCGAACGGACGCGCCAACCGTCTGGACAAGGTCTGGTATCCGGGCGGCGAGCCGTGCGGCGCCGCGGGCACCCTGCGCAACTCGGACTGCCCCTACGCGGGCGCCGGCCAGACGTGCCAGCCCGGCCCGAAGGCCGATCGCGGCGTGTGCTCGGGCTTCGACCAGGACGCGGCGCGCAACGCCTCCAGCTACACGCCCGTGAAGTACCGCTTCTGCTCCGACGAGCGCACCGACGACCGGCCCTTCTGCAACCGCTTCGACGAGGGCGCCAGCTCGCTGGAGATCGTCGAGAACATGATCGAGATGTACGACCGCCTGTACGTGTTCAACAACTTCCGCCGCTACCGCGCGGGCTTCAACACCTGGAACTACTACAACCGCATCTGGGGCCGGTACTTCTACACAATGGCCAAGCAGTACAGCTCGCTGCTGTACCAGCTCTACTACAACCAGTCGGCGGTGCTCAGCACGGGCGCGGGCTCGTTCAGCGACATGCTCGCCGCGGCGGTGAAGGCCATGAACTTCTTCGGCCGCGTGCTCATGACGCCGGACGTGGGCGCCTACCGCTCCAGGCCGCTGGACGTCGTCGACGGCCACCAGCGCTTCATCTACGAACGCTTCAGCGGCGACTGCAACGCCGCGGGCACGGGCGATCTGAAGGCCTGCCTCGGCGTCGGCAAGCACTACTGGTCCGTGTGGGAAACGGGCTACTACGGCCAGATCGAGCGCCAGAGCCGCGTCGGCGTCTTCCTCGACAAGATCTTCGCCATCGAGGCGCTCACCAACCGCAACTGGGGCAACCCCAACGCCATCGACGAGAGCTACCCGCTGTCGTTCTACGACGGGTTCAAGGGCGAGATGCTCAACCTGTTCAGCGGCATCATCTCGCAGGATCTGGCGCGCTACGCGCCGACCATCGTGGACGTGACGACGCCGGCGGGCCACGAGAAGGGCGTGCAGTACCGCGACATCTGGACGGGCTCGTTCTTCGGCGCCTCCAGCGCGGATCTCTCCTACAACTCGTCGCCGCTCGTGCACTACCCGGGCTCGGTGGATTCCGACACGCGTTACGCCGGCTCGGATCTGCTCAATCCCGAGGGCTTCTCGACGTTCGTGCGCCTGTACGCGCTCATCTACTCCATGCAGTTCTGGCCCAGCGTGTACGACCAGACCTACAACGACTACATGCAGCTCTACTCGTTCGGCGGCCCCGAGGTGCGCTTCCCGGCCGACGGCCGCGAGGTCATCGCGTACGAGAGCCCGCGGCGCAAGAAGATCTACATGGCCGTGCAGACCCCCGACAAGAAGTCGATCATCTTCCCGCTGGTGGCGCAGGCGGCGCAGATCAAGGACGACTACGACCGGTTCCGCTCCATGACGCCTGCGCAGGCCGACGCCGAGGGGCTCAAGGCCCTCTACAGCGGCCCGGGCCAGGCGTGTTCCTACCGCAACGTCACGACGAACGAGGAGTGCCGCCAGGCGCTCGTCGATCGGCAGGCCAACGAGTTGGACGACCGCGAGTCGTTCCTGAACCTCGTGGTGGAGCTGCGCCACGCGCTCGGCCTGACTTTCTAGCCGGACCCCGCGGCGGGCGCCTCCCTTTCCCGGGAGGCGTCCGCCGCTCCCTTTTTGCGCCGCGCCTTCCGGCCGGCGCCGGAAGAGCCGCCTCATGTCCCCTCGCGACTGTTCCTGTCCCGCGCCCGCGCCGTCCGGGCGCGTCCCGCTCGCAGGCGCCCTCGTCGCCGCGCTGCTCGCGGCGGGCTGCCCCGCGAAGACCGATCCGTGCTCGACGACCACCTGCCCGGCCGGCCAGACGTGCAAGGCCGTGGGCGATGCGGCCGTCTGCACGCCGCCCGCCAATCCCTGCTCGCCCGACCCGTGCAAGGCGACCGAGCTGTGTACGCTGGGCGCCGACGGGCAGGCGAAGTGCGTCACGCGCGACCTGTGCCGCTACGTTTCCTGTCCTGCCGACAAGGCGTGCGATCCCGCCACAGGACAGTGCTCGGTCGCCAGGCAGCCCTGCCAGGGCGTCGTGTGCCCCGCAGGCACCGCCTGCAACGCGACCACGGGCGAGTGCGAGGCGGCGCAGCAGAAGTGCGCGGACATCTGCTGCCCGTGGGACACGGTCTGCGACCCGGCCACAGGCGCCTGCGTCGACAACCTCTGCCTGGACCAGGACGTGCGCTGCAAGTGCAGCGCGACGCAGGCGTGCGAGCCCATGACGGGCGCCTGCATCGACATCCCGGGGCCCTGCCCCCACTGCGAAGCCGGCCAGTATTGCGACCGCGTCTCAGGAGCGTGCATCGACATTCCGACGGGCACGCCCGCGACGGGCGAGATCGGATCGCCGTGTGCGTCCGCCGCCGATTGCGGCCGCTCGGGCGGGGGCGCGTTCTGCATCACGGACGGCGGATTGTTCGGCGACATGCCGGGCGGGAGCTGCTCGGCCAACTGCGACCTGAGCGGCTGCCCCGAGGGCAGCGCCTGCGTGGACGTGGGCCTCCAGGTGTGCCTGGACATCTGCCGGCGCGATACCGACTGCCGCCCGGGCTACGCCTGCAGCCAGATCACCAGCGACAGCGCGCTGGGCTTCTGCTTCCCCGAGGGCGCGGGCGCCAGCCGCTGCACGGGCACGACGTGCCGGACGCTCGGCTCGCCCTGCACCGAGGACGCGCAGTGCGTCGCGGGTGCCGTGTGCCGCACCGATCTGCCGGGCGGCTACTGCATGATGAGCAACTGCCGCCCCAGCAACTGCGACGCGCCCTCGGAGGCGTGCGTGTGCCTGGGCACGGGCGACTGCGCCAACTCGACCATCGGCCTGGGCACCTGCGACGTGAACCTGCAGGACTGCCGCGCCGGCTACTCCTGCTACCAGCTCCAGTCCAACAGTTCCCGCGGCTACTGCTACCTGCGCTCGTGCGAAGGCGACTCGGACTGCCAGGGCAACGGCAGCCCGTGGTGCGACGTGTGCGACACCGCGCGCGGCGTGTGCAACGCCCCCTGCACGAAGAACGCCGACTGCGGAGGCGGCCGGCTCTGCGACACGACGACGAAGCGCTGCTACCAGGGCTGCCGCAGCGAGGGCGACTGGTGCGGTCCCGACGCGCTGTGCGACGCCGCCGCGCGCCGCTGCGTGCGCCGCTGCCTCTCCGACACGAACTGCGCCGCGACGTCGTACTGCGAGCCCTCCAGCGGACGGTGCATTCCCCGGTGCGCGGTCGACTCGGATTGCACCGGCGGGAAGCTGTGCGACCGGCGCGGACGCTGCCGCGCTCCGTGTGCCGCCGACGCCGAGTGCGGAACTGCGGAAATCTGCGCCGACTCGCGCTGCGTGCCGCGCTGCAGCGGCGCGGGCGGGTGCGCCTTCGGCGAGAGCTGCGACGCCGCCTCCGGACGCTGCCGCACGGATCTCGCGATGGTCGCGGTCGGCCGCGCGTGCTCGCGCGACGCCGACTGCGGGCCGTACAACGCCACCTGTCTGCTCGAGGGCTGGACGGGCGGCTACTGCTCGTCCACCGCCTGTTCGACCGACGTGCAGTCCCCGGTGCCCTGCCCGGCGGGCGCGGCGTGCGTTTCCGACGGCGCGGGAGGACACCGGTGCCTGACGCGCTGCACGCCGGGAACGGCGGGCACGTGCCGGCAGGGCTACACCTGCACGGCGGAGGGCGCCGACAACGTGTGCAAGCCCTGACGGGCGGCGATCCGCTCTCTTCCGGCAGGCCCGGACGGCGACCTCGTCGAGCGGGTGGTGCGGCGCCCTTGGGACGTGCCGAGCGGCTGGCGGGCGATTGCGGCGCGGGACCGTCCTGTCCTAGACTGCCGCGCCCTTGCCGCAGCGTGTCGAAGGGTGGAACGGTCCGGGGGATGATCGAAACCAGCCTCGCGGAGTCCGCGAGTGCGCGCGGGACTCCGCGCAGGATCGGGGCGGCGCGTCCGCCCGGGAGAGCAGGATGACAGGGCAGCAGCGGTTCGGGCTGGTCGTGTGCTTGCTGGCGGCGACGTCGCTGGCCGGATGTCCCGCCAGCGACAAGTGCGAGGGCGTGACGTGTCCCGCGGGGCAGACCTGCAACAAGGACACCGGCGCCTGCGAGGGCGGAGGCGTGGGCTTGTGCGCCAGCCAGCCCCCCTGCCAGGACGGCGACCTGTGCGATCCGGCTACCGGCAACTGCGTCAAGCAGTCGCTGGCCATGTGCGGCGCCCAGCAGTGTCCCGCCGGCCAGTTCTGCGTGAGCAACGCTTGTACCGCCGACAAGTGCAAGGGCAAGACGTGCGCCGCCGGCGTCGGCTGCGATCCGTCCACGGGCAACTGCAAGAACCTCTGCAACGTCTCGGCCCGCTGCGAGACGCCCCTCACGTGCAACCCGGCCACCGGCCGCTGCATCGACAAGTGCGCGGGCAAGACCTGCTCGGATCCGGCGCAGGCCTGCAGCCCGACGCTCGGCACCTGCGTCGACAAGTGTACGCTGCTCAACTGCGGCGGCAGCACGCCCGCCTGCAACGCGGCGACGAACTACGTGTGCGGCAACCTGTGCGAAACCGCGACCAAGCCCAAGAACAAGCCCGAGTGCGCCGCCGACGAGAAGTGCCTGCCGGACAAGGGCGAGTGCGTCAACAAGTGCTTCGGCGTGCGCTGCGCGACCTTCGGGCAGTACTGCGACACGACGACGGGCACGTGCAAGGCCGGAAAGCCGCCCGAGGGCTATCCGGGCGCCGCGTGCGACGATCAGCATCCCTGCGGCATCGCGGGCACGCCGGAAGGCCAGACCTACGACTGCACCGAGTCGCTGAGCGGCGGCAGCTCGTCGCTCCCGCTGCCGGGCGGCTACTGCACCGCCAACTGCTCCACGGATCTTCCGTGCCCGGCCGGGTCGTTCTGCGCCGGCAGCATCGGGTGCCTGGACGAGTGCGCGCGCGACTCGGAGTGCCGCGGCAAGCCGTACTACTGCACGCCGGTCAGCGACGGCGAGTTCGCGTGCCTGCCCGGCAACGAGTGCGGCAAGGCCGACGCGGCCGAGTGCGGCGGCGTCGGCGCCGACTGCGACGGCGACACCGACTGCGCCGACGGGCTCAACTGCTATCCCGAGAATGCCGGCACCCCGCCCGAGTACACCGGATTCGACAACGGCTACTGCCTGAAGTTCATGCGCAGCAGCGACACGTGCCCCGAAGGCTCGCTCCCGCTGTCGGCCAGCAGCACCGACCCGACGCAGCAGGCATGCGTCAAGGGCTGCACGCCGTTCCAACTCGGCGGCTGCAACCTCGCCGAGGCCTGCTTCCCGGTGGACGAGACCGGCACGGCGGGCGCGTGCCTTCCGGCCGACTGCGCCGGCGACGCGCAGTGCACGACCACCGCCTGCACGGCGCAGCAGACCCAGGCGTGCGGAACGGGCCAGACCTGCGGCAACGTCAACCCGCAGACCGGCCGCGGCACGTGCAAGACCGCCGACAAGTGCGACGACGCGCATCCCTGCACCGTGGGCACCTGCACGAACGGAGAGTGCCTGCCCGGCTACTGCGCCGGCTCGCTCGGCATGTGCCTGACGCCGCTGGTCTGCATCGAGAACGGCACCGACAAGTGCACCGAGCAGCTCGGCGCCGGCTTCACCTGCGACCTTCCCACGGGCCGCTGCGTCAACGCCTGCAACGACGACCTGAACTGCGGCGCCAATGCCGTGTGCGAGGGCACGGCGGGCAGCAAGACCTGCGTCGGCCGCTGCACGCCCAACACCGAGAAGGACGTGTGCGCCGCCACGCAGGTGTGCGACACCGCCACCGGCCGCTGCGCGGCGAAGTGCTCGGGCGACAGTTGCGGCGCCAACGCCGTGTGCCGTCCCGACGGCCGCTGCGCCAACCGCTGCGACGCCGCGGTGTCGCCGACCCTGTGCGGCGCCAACGAGTTCTGCGACGCGACCGGCGCGTGCAAGACGAAGTGCACGGGCCTGACCGAACCGACGGTCTGCTCCGGCACCGAGTTCTGCCAGACCTCCACCGGGAAATGCCTCGCGGACTGCCGCACCGACCCGACCGTCTGCGGCACGGAGGCCTGCGCCGCCTCGGGCCGCTGCGGGCAGGAGTGTCCGACCGCGACCTACCAGTGCGGCCTCGCCCCCGACCGGGCCCGGCTGACCTGCCAGGGCAGCGGCACGAAGCGTTGCACGCGCGTCGCCTGCAGCGACACCGTGGCGTGCGCCGACGCCGCGCACGACTACTGTGACAGCGTGCACGGCTACTGCGTCGTCAAGTGCACGGGCAACGCCGACTGCACCGCGCCGGCCACCTGCAACACCGGCACGGGCGTCTGCGAATAGCCGAAGCCTGAAGCGACGGGGCGCGGAGGCGGGCGATCCGCTTCCGCGCCCCGGCCTTTTCTCCAGTCGATTCAAGGGGTTGCGTGCCCGCGTTGCCGCGGCGGGCGTCCGTGTCTACGTCTGGCGCCGGCCGTGCCGGGGGAGGGCGGGTGCCATGGTCAGGGCGGCAGCAGCGGGACCGGCGTTCGGAGGATGGCCGGCGACCGGACGAATCGTGCTGCGGGCTCCGTGGTCGCGACGAATCGGCGTGCCGATCGCTTTCGCGCTGGCGGCGGTAGCGGGGGGGATGCTCGCGGCCGAAGTCGGCGATGCGAAGCTCGTGCGCTGGAGCGTCGGACTTCCCGCCGCGGTCGGGATGCTTTGGAGCGCATGGCTGTGGCGCCGGCGCGCGATCCTGACCTCCGAGGGCGTGGAGGTCCGCGGCCTCCTGCGGCGCGCCGTCCGATTCGATGAACTCCGCGAGGTGCTCTGGAGCGGGCGTCGCCGCCGGATCTTCTTCGTGCCGATGGGGCACACCGAGCGCCTGGTGCTGCGCGGAGCCGGGCGTCGCGTCGTTTTTGCCAGTGATTTCGCGGACTTCGACGCCCATGCGCCCCGGGTGGCAGACTTGGCCGCGGCGGCGGTGGCGACACGGATGCGGGAGGAGGTCCTCGCGGGGCGCCCGGCGTGCATCGGCAGGCGGCTGCGGGTCGAGGCCGGCGGAGTGGCGATCCGAAGGCGTCTCGGAAAGCTTCGTCGTGTGCCGGTGGAGGATCTGACGGTCGAGATCGCCGACGGCGTGATGATCTTGTCCGGTCGCGACGGGCTCGCTGCGCGTGTCGAGATCGCGCGCACGCCCAACGCGATCGCCCTGCCCCAGCTCGTCGCCGATCTCGAGACGCACCGCGGCCGGCCCCGGCCGACGCAGCTTCTGGAAGCGCTGCAGGTGCGCGAGGAAGCGCGCAGCGAGGCGACGTCCCGGAACTGACGTGCCCGGCTTCCGCGTCGGGGCGGCATTCCCACCGAAAAACACGCAGGCCCGCGCCCCGAACGTGCGGAGCGCGGGCCCGGAACGGTGCCGAGGGTCGATCGGGCCTGTCCGAAAGCCGAAAGCCGAATCAGGCCTTGGGGGCTTCCTCGGCCTTGGCGGCCGCCGCGGCTTCCTTCTTCGCGTAGCGCCGCTTGAAGCGCTCGATGCGGCCCTCGGTGTCCATCAGCTTCTGCTTGCCCGTGAAGAACGGGTGGCAGGCCGAGCAGATGTCCACGTGGATCTCGGTCTTGGTGGAGCCCGTCTCCCAGGTCTGCCCGCAGGCGCACTGCACCTTGGCGACGTGGTAGCGGGGGTGGATGCCTTCCCTCATGAGCAGCTCCGACGCGGCCTTGCTCCGGACAGTCCGGGGGACCGGCCGCGCAAAGCGCGCCTCATAGCAGGCGCGCCCCGCGCGCGCAAGCTACCGGCTCATGCTCTCCAGGAACTCGCGGTTGCTCTTGGTGTTCTTCATGTTCTTCAGCAGCAGCTCCACCGAGTCGATGACGTTCAGGCCGTGCAGCACCTGTCGCATGGCCCACACGCGGTGCAGCGTGAACTCGTCCATGAGCAGCTCCTCCTTGCGCGTGCCGGAGCGGTTGATGTCCAGGCAGGGGAAGATGCGCTTCTCCATGAGCTTGCGGTCCAGCGCGATCTCGCTGTTGCCGGTGCCCTTGAACTCCTCGAAGATGACCTCGTCCATGCGGCTGCCGGTGTCCACGAGCGCCGTGCCGATGATGGTGAGGCTGCCGCCCTCCTCGATGTTGCGCGCGGCGCCGAAAAAGCGCTTGGGCTTGTGCAGGGCGTTGGAGTCCACGCCGCCGGAGAGGATCTTGCCGCTCGGAGGCACGACCGCGTTGTAGGCGCGCGCCAGGCGCGTGATGGAGTCCAGCAGGATGACGACGTCGCGCTTGTGCTCGACGAGGCGCTTGGCCTTCTCGATGACCATCTCGGCCACCTGGACGTGGCGCGTCGCCGGCTCGTCGAAGGTGCTGGAGACCACCTCGCCCTTGACGGTGCGCTCCATGTCGGTGACTTCCTCGGGCCGCTCGTCGATGAGCAGCACGATGAGCACGACCTCCGGGTGGTTCTTCGCGATGGCGTGCGCGAAGTTCTGCATGAGCACCGTCTTGCCCGCGCGCGGCGGGGCGACGATGAGGCAGCGCTGCCCGAACCCGATGGGGGTGAGCAGGTCGACGATGCGCGTCGTGTACTCGCCCTGGTCGTGCTCGAGGTTCGCCTTGCGCGTGGGGTAGAGCGGCGTGAGGTTGTCGAAGAGGATCTTGGTGGCGCCCTCTTCGGGCTGCTCGAAGTTGATGCTCTCCACCTTGAGCAGCGCGAAATAGCGCTCGCTGTCCTTGGGCTGGCGGATCCGGCCGCTCACCGTGTCGCCGGTCTGCAGGTTGAAGCGGCGGATCTGGCTGGGGGACACGTAGATGTCGTCGGGGCCGGGCAGGTAGCTGAAGTCGGGCGAGCGCAGGAACCCGAACCCGTCCGGCAGCACCTCCAGCACGCCCTCGCCGTACACCTGCGTGTTGGTCTCGCTCTGGGCGCTGAGGATGGCGAAGATGAGGTCCTGCTTCTTGAGGCCGCCCGAGCCCTCGATGTTGAGGCTCTTGGCGAGGCTGGCGAGCTGGGTGATCTTCATCTCCTTGAGCTCGGAGAGGTTGAGCACCCGCTGGGGCTGGTCGGCGGCGCCGTTGCGGGGCGCCGGCGTTTCGGTGGCGATCTGGGGCGTTTCGGTGGCGATCTGGGCTTCGGACACGGGAACTCCTCGGAAAGACGGCGGATCGGTTGGCGCGGCCGGGAAGCCGCGCGCGCGCATCGACCCGGATGGAAGCGGCCGGCCGGTGCTCCTGCGGCCGGCACGGGCCGGGGCGGAAGCCCTCCTGCGCCGCCTGCCCCGACGTGCTCGGAGCGGGCTCGCCCGGACGGCTCCTGCCCTGTTCGCGGGATTCCCGGCGCCCGCGGGCACGGGACCGGTCCGACTTCACGGCGGATTCGGTTTCCTTCGACGGCGTGCGGAAGACCCGACGCCTGCGAACCGCCTCGGCGCCGAAGGCGCCTGCCCGCCCGTTCGTCCGGCGGATCTGCCTCCGACGACCACGGACACCCGGATGGCCCGGTGCCGGCGACCCCGCGAAACCGGAGCAGCGCTCGGAACATAGGAGGGCCGGTGCGCGAAGTCAAGAGCGGACGCAGGCGGACGCAGCGCGCGGAATGCGCCCGGAGCGTCGCAGCAGGGATCGCCAAGGCGCCAAAGACGCCAGGGGCGCCAAAGGCAAGAAGGGGAAGAAGGGGAGGGGCGCGGACCACCCCGAAAACCCGGCGAATCCCGGCGACCCGTTCGGCAGGCTCAGGGCAGGCCTTGGCGTCCTGGCGTTCGACCGGGCGCTGCGGAGAGTCTCCGCTGGCGCGGGGGTGCGGCCGGAATGTCGGCGGGGCCGCGCGGATGCCGCGCGGAAGCCCCCGGAGGGGTGTCCGCGCTCCGGCTTGACATCGGGCGGCGCGGATGCTTCGATTCCGGCCGCTTGCCAAGCGGTTCCGGGGGGACGCCCTCCCGGACGGCCCCCGGCGGATCGTCCGGGGCGCCGCAGCGCCGCGCGGCGGGCCTGCAGGCGCGCGCACGGTGCGCGGGCGCCCGCGCGCGGAGCCGGCGCCGGCCCCGGGGGCGGGTGGAGGGCGGAAACACCATGGAAATCACCGACATCCGGGTCCACGCGGTGGACGAGGCGAAGCTCAAGGCCTACGTCAGCATCACGCTGGACGAGTGTTTCGTCCTGCACGACCTGAAGATCATCGAAGGCACCACGGGACTGTTCATCGCGATGCCGTCGCGGCGCCGTCGCGACGGCACGTTCAAGGACGTGGCGCACCCGACCAACGTCCGCACGCGCCAGTGGATGGAGAAGCGGATTCTGGAGGAGTACGAGCGGGAGCTGGCGCGCTCGGGGGCGGCGGGCGGCGCGCCGGCCGCCGTTCCTGTGCCCGCGGCGAAGTCCCGCACGGGCTAGAAGCGGGGCGCCCCCCCCGGCTGCCGGCAGGACGGGCGGCCGCACCCCGGCGCGGAGAAAAGCTATGGAATTCAAGCTGTTCGCGGGCTCCGCGAGCATGTCTCTCGCACAGTCGATCGCACGCCACATCGGCCTGCCTCTGGCCGAGGCGCGGCTGGGACGCTTCTCGGACGGCGAGATCGAGGTCGAAATCCGCGAGAACGTGCGCGGGCAGGACACGTTCATCGTGCAGTCGACGTGCGCGCCCGTGAACGACAACCTCATGGAGCTGCTCATCGTCACCGACGCGCTGCGTCGCGCCTCCGCGAGGAGCATCACCGCGGTGGTGCCCTACTACGGGTACGCGCGCCAGGACCGCAAGGTGGCGCCGCGCGCGCCCATCACCGCGAAGCTCGTGGCGAACATGATGAGCACCGCGGGCATCACCCGGCTGGTGTCCATGGACCTGCACGCCGGCCAGCTCCAGGGGTTCTTCGACATCCCGAGCGACAACCTCTTCGCCATGCCGGTGATGCTCGAGGAGCTGCGCCGGCTGGCGCCGCCGGAGGACCTGGTGCTCGTGTCGCCGGACGCCGGCGGCGTCGAGCGCACGCGGGCCTTCTCCAAGCGCCTGGGCTGCACGCTCGCCATCGTGGACAAGAGGCGGCTGGCGCCCAACGTCGCCGAGGTGGCGCACCTCGTGGGCGAGGTGCGCGGCAAGGTGGCGGTGCTCGTCGACGACATGATCGACACCGCCGGCACCATGACCGGCGGGGCGCGCACGCTCTCGGACCACGGCGCCGCGAAGGTGTTCGGCCTCGCCACGCACGCCGTGCTCAGCGGCCCGGCGGTGCAGCGCATCCGCGACTCCGCCCTGGCGCAGCTCATCGTCACCGACACGGTCGCGCTGTCGCCGGCGGCCGCCGCCTGCCCGAAGATCCGCGCGGTCTCGGTGGCGCCCCTGTTCGCCGAGGCCATCCGGCGCATCGACCGCTGCGACAGCCTCAGCTCGCTCTTCGTGTAGGGTTCCGACGCGAGATACATCGAATATACGGACGGCGGCCGTGCCGACGGGGCGTCGCGACGCAGGGGGGGCACCGATGTGCCCGCTCTGCTCGCCTCCGACCCGCGCCTCGACGCGGTTGCGAGCGTCCGCGTCGGAACAGGATCTCTGAGTGGCTGGCACCCGCAACCCAACTGCATTTCACCACGGAGACCACGGAGAACACGGAGCATCGGGAAAAAGGGGAACGAGCAACCTCCGTGCTCTCCGTGTTCTCCGTGTTCTCCGTGGTGACCGGATCTTCTCAGCGCGCCCAGCCCCGGGCGCCCGGCTCGAAGCTCACCGCCGCCGCGCCGAAGCCGCGCGCGAAGCGCTCGTGGTCGGCCTCCCGGCAGGAGCACGCCAGCAGGAAGACGCGCGGGCCCAGGCGCGAGGCGGTCAGACGCGAAACGACCGGGGCAGCGCCCTCGACGCGCGGCATGCGCACCAGCGCGTCCTCGACCGGCCGGCCGTTCATGTCGCCGCGCTGGCGGGCCAGGAACTCCAGCCCGAGCTGGCGCACGAACTCCTCGACGAAGCGGTCGAGCGTCACGTGCGGCGGCACGCGGGCGTAGCTGACGTTCACGAGCACGTCCGCGCGCCCGGGCGGCCCGAACTCGGCCAGCGTCACGGGACGGCGCGCGTCCTCGGCGAGCTGCGCGCGCGTCACCTCGACGTCCCGCGCCGTCCACTCCTTCGGCACGAGCACCGCGAAGCGCAGTTCCGGGTCGTCGAAGGGCGTCACCGCCGCACGGACGAAGAGGCGCGCGATTTCATCGGACGAATAGAGATTATCGGACGGGAGCAGAGGCTCCTTCGGGGGCGGAGGGGACATGGTCAAGGCTCACCAGGAGAAGTCGATCTTGCCGAACAGACCGCCGCCGACGCCCAGCGCCGCGCCGGCGTCCGTCTTGACGCCGAAGTGGCTGCGGCCCTTCGAGTCCTTCGTGAGGCCGGCGCTCGCCTCGGCGTGCGCGTTGGCGCCCACGTAGCCGCGCGCGCCGCCGCCCACCGTGACCTCGACGTCGGTCCAGGGGATCTTGAACTTCGTGCCGGCCTCGACCTTGCCCTCGACGATGTTGGCGCCCACCTCGCCGCCGATCTTCGCCCCCTTCAGGTCCTTGGTCCACGCCGCGCCGGCATCGACCTTGGCGCTCACGGTGCCGACGGCCACCTCGTGGCTCTCGTAGCCGCGGATGGTCGTGCCGGGGATGGCGGGCGTCTCGTGCTTGCCGCTCTCGCGCAGGAGCGCGCCGCCGGCCTCGGCCTTGAAGCCCGCGCCCTTTCCGTCCTTGCCCCATTTCGCGTAGGCGGAAGCTTTCGCGTCGCCGTGGAGGACCTCGAACTTCTCGCCGTGCCCTTCCTTCGTGTAGACCGCCCCGTCGGCCTTGACGAAGTCGTGGCTCGCGCCGGCCTCGACCTTGTTCTTGAACTTCGCCTCGGCCTTGACCTTCGCGTCGGGTTTGACGGACGAGATGCGCTCGGACGATGCCTTCGGCGCGGAGGCCTTCTTCGCGGCGGTGGCGCTCTTCCTGTGCATCGCCCCGCGGCGCGTCTGCTGCTTGCCTTTCTTCGCGGCCGCCTTCTTCCGGCATTTCTCGCACATGGACGCCGTCCCGGTCGCACGCCCCCGTTCCGGGGGTGCAGTTCATCGGTCGCACGGGCCGCCGCGGCTGTCAAGCGCTTCAGCCGGGAATGCCCGCTGCGGGACTTTCGTCTTCGACCCGCGTGTGCCCGCGCCCGCGGTCCGATACGATGCGCGCCATGCCGACGCTCCACCTCATCGACGGCTCGGGCTACGTGTTCCGGGCCTACCACGCCCTGCCCCCGCTCTCGACCTCGAAGGGCATGCCCACCGGCGCCGTGCGCGGCGTCGCGAGCATGCTGCTGCGCGATCTTCGCGAGCAGAAGCCGACCCACCTCGCGGTCTGCTTCGACCTGCAGGCGCGCGAGCGGCGTGCCGAGATCTACCCGGAATACAAGGCGAATCGCGTCGCACCGCCCGACGACCTCGTGCCCCAGTTCGCGCTCGTGCGCGACGTGGTGCGCGCGCTGGAGCTGCCGCTGCTCGAGGTCGCCGGATACGAGGCCGACGACATCATCGCGACGCTCGCCCGCGAAGCCGTGGAGAAAGGCTTCGACGTGGTGGTCGTCACCGGCGACAAGGACCTCATGCAGCTCGTGCGCGACGGCAAAGTGCGCATGTACGACGGCATGAAGGACGCATGGTTCGGTGACGCCGAGGTGCAGGCCCGCTGGGGCGTGCCGCCGTCGAAGGTGGGCGATCTGCTGGCGCTCACGGGCGATGCCTCGGACAACGTGCCCGGCGTCAAGGGCGTGGGCGAGAAGACCGCCGCGCAGCTCCTGGGCGAATTCGGCTCGCTCGACGGCGTGCTGTCGCGCGCGCAAGATATCAAGAAGCCGAAGCTGCGCGAGGCGGTCGCCGCGTCGATCGACCAGATCCGGCTCGCGCGCAGGCTCGTGACGCTCGACGACCGCGTGCCTCTGGACCTGACCGTGGAGCAGCTCGCCCTGCGACCGCCCGACGCGACGAAGGCGCGCGCCCTGTTCGCGGACCTGGAGCTGTTCTCGCTGGTGAAGGAGCTTCCACAGCCGCCCCCGGTCGCCGCGCGCGTGGAGGCGACCGTCGTGCGCGACTCCGCAGGCTTGGCCTCGATGGTGGACGCGCTGAAGACGCAGCCGCGCGTCGGCCTGAACGTGCTGCTGGCCAACGATCGCCCGCTGACGGATCCCGTGGTCGGCTACGCATTCGCGTCGGCGGATCGGGCCTGGTACGTGCCGATTTCGCGCGGAGAGCTGGCCGACGGCGCTCCACTGCCCGATAGCGCCGTGGTCGAGGCGATTCGACCGCTGCTGGAGAGCATGGAGCCGCTCAAGGACGGTCACGCCCTGAAGCGCGCGGCGACCGCGCTGCTGCGCCGGGGCGTCGCGCTGCGGGGCATCGGCGTCGACTGCGAGCTGGCGTCGCTGCTGCTGAACGCCGCGCGCCGCGAGCACTTCCTGGAGGACCTGTGCCGCGAGCGGCTCAACCGCGAGCTGCCCGCTCCTCCCCTGGACGCACGCAAGCGCCCCGCGCTGGACGGCAGCGCTCATGCCTTGCTTGCGGGGTACGCGGGTTCCCGTGCGGACGCGGCGCTGCGCCTGGCGGCGCCCTTCGAGGAGGAGCTGCGCACCGAGGGGGTCTGGCGCGTCTACGACGAGCTGGAGCGTCCCGTCGTGCCCATCCTGGCCGCGGCGGAGGCCGTCGGAATACGCGTGGACGCCGCGTCGCTGCGCGCGCAGGGCGCGGAGTTCGAGAAGGAGCTCGCCGCGCAGGTGGCGGAGCTGCACCGGCTGGCGGGCACGGAGTTCAACCCGAACGCACCCGCGCAGCTCGCGGAGGTGCTGTTCGAGAAGCTGAAGCTGCCGGTGATCCGCCGCGGGAAGACGGGGCCGTCCACCGACGCGGAGGTGCTGGAGAAGCTGGCCGAGCAGCACCCGCTGCCCGCGAAGATCCTCGAATACAGGTCGATCGCGAAGCTGAAGAACACCTACCTGGACACGCTGCCGGAGCTGGTGGCGGCCGACGGGCGCATCCACACGACGTTCCACCAGCTCGGGGCGGCCACGGGGCGCCTGAGCTCGAACGACCCGAATCTGCAGAACATCCCGATCCGCACCGATCTTGGAAAGCGCATCCGGGGAGCGTTCGTCGCCGACGACGGCTGCCTGCTCGTGAGCGCCGACTACTCGCAGATCGAGCTGCGCGTTCTGGCCCATTTCTCGGGCGATCCCGCGCTGCGCGACTCGTTCGCGAAGGGCGAGGACGTACACACCCGCACCGCCGCCGAGATCCACGGCGTGACGCTGCTGGAGGTGAAGCCCGCCATGCGCCGCGTGGCGAAGATGATCAACTACGCCATCGCCTACGGGCTTTCGCCGTACGGCCTGTCGACTCGGCTGGAGATACCGACGGACGAGGCGAAGCGCATCATCGACGCGTACTTCGAGCGCTACGCGGGCGTGAAGAAGTGGCTGGACGCGACGCTGCGCGCGGGTCGCGAGCAGGGCAGGGTGTACACGCTGCTGGGGCGCCGGCGCCAGCTCGCGGACCTCGCGTCGAAGAACCCCGCCGCGCGCCAGGCGGCCGAGCGCGCCGCGGTGAACGCACCCATCCAAGGCACCGCCGCCGACATCGTGAAGCTCGCCATGGTCGCCGTGGACCGCGCGCTGCGCGGGTCGATGCCCGAGGCGCGCATGCTGCTGCAGGTTCACGACGAGCTGCTCTTCGAAGTCCCCTCGGAGCGGGTGGACGACCTCGTGTCGCTCGTAAGACCGCTCATGGAAGGCGCCGTGAAGCTCGACGTGCCGCTCGTCGTCGATGTAGGCAGCGGACGGAGCTGGGCGGAAGCGCATTAGGGGTCTTGGAAGAAGTCGTTGCGATCAGGTCTGGTTTCGTGGCGCCGAAGCGCTCGCCCCGAGGGCAGCCCGACGGCTCTTTGTCGGGCGGACACGAGGGGCGGGCGCCCCTCGTGTCCGCTCCGCGCGCAAGAGAAAGAGCTGCGCGCTACGCTCCCCTCGGGGGGAGCGAATCATCCCTTGTCGGCCTGAGGCGGGGCCTCGCTGAAATAGCCTGCACAGGACTCGGGGCGGTATCCTCGCGCCATGCGCCCCGTCCTCCTCATGGTGCTCTTCCTGCCGGCCGCCTGCGGCCCCGGCACGGTGCCGCTGATGGAGTGCCGCGACGAGTCGACGCTGCACGTGTGCGACGACGAGGGATGCCGCGACGTCGCCTGCCGCGCCGACCAGCTCTGCGATCGGGCCGCGTGCCGGCGCTGGTACGACGTACCGCTTTCGGCCGATTTCGACCTCGAATCCGATCCGGCCGACCCGCGAAGGTTCACGGCGCGCGTGCGCCCCGGCGGCTTCCCGCGCCTCTTCGCGGAGCAGATCCGCTTCACTTTCGGGGACGGGGTCGCCGGCTGGGGAGAGGAGATCGCGCACCGCTACAGGAAGCCCGGCGCGTACCCGGTTGAACTCGAGGTGCGGCTGGAAGGCTACCGGATTCTGCGCGCCTCGCGCGACGCGGTCGTCGCGCCGGTGCCGGACGACTGGGACCCGCTGACGCTCACGGTGAACGACATCCGGGTCGAGATGAACGGCAGCGTCCCGTATCTCAGCACCAACGACACGCCCGACCCCGCCGACGACTACCTGCGCGGATTCACCCTGCTGCTGCCCGATCGCGGCTTCACGGTGGACCTGCGCATCGCCGCCCCGCCGGACGCGCGCATCGTGCGCGAGAGCCTGCGCCTCGTCGCGGATCGGCCGCTCGGCGGCGGGCGCGTTCCGCCGGGCACCGATCTGTCGGGCCGTCTCGTCGAGGACGTCGGCCCCTCGCTTCGCACGCTACATGCGTCGTGGCTCGCGGGAGCCGAGGACGCGTTCCCGCCGGGCCGCACCACTCTGACCCTGCGCGCCCGCGACACGCGCGATCGGCATCACTCGGCGTCGGTTCCGATCGAGATCGTGCCGCTTTCCGACGACAACACACCGTTCGCGAAGCCGTACGCGTGGCTGCTTCGTTTCGGCCAGGATCTCTACACCGTCACCGGATCGACGGCGGACACTGGACTCGTCCGCCTGGAGGCCACCCTGGGTCCCGACGGTCAGCCGGACTTCGTCCAGGAGATGCGCATTCTGGGCGTGCAGGGCAACGAGAGCGCTCCGGGGGCACGCACCGTGGCCGCCGGCGGCCGAACGGGCGCGAACGCGATCTGCCTCGCCCGCGTGCAGGCCGAAATCATGAGGGAAATCAGGACCTTGTACCACATGGCGCCCGATGGCACGCCGCGCGACGGCATCGGCTTCGAGTTGTTCTCGGAGGGCTGGCCGGGGGCGCCCGACCCGGCGTCGTACCGGCCCGACGGCGACTTCTCGATGATCCGCCTGGGCGGCGAGCTGGACGGCGGCTACTTCGGCATGAGCCGCCTGAGCTGGTGGGCGCAGAGCCGCGTGGACGACACCGAAGACGACCTGGGCGTGGGCACCGTCGCCATCGACCGCGCGCTGTTCGGCACGGCGATCATCGGCGACGCGTTCAACGATGTGAAGCCCGGGGTCGGCACGCCCGTGGGCGAGCACGCGCTCGACGCGCTGGTGCTCTCGGACTCGTTCGACCGCTGGGCGCCCGGAAACAGCGAAGAAGCGAACGCGCGCCGCGACGCGCTGGACCGCGTCGTGCGGTTCATGGGGCTGGCCATCGGCGCCGTGACCGCCCACGAGATGGGCCACGCGATGGGCCTCGTCCCCGACGGCGTGCCGCCCGAGGGCCTCTTCGCGAACGTCACCGACTGCCCGTTCATCGGGTCGCACACCGACCTGGCACACGCCGACTTCCCGGGCCTCAACCTCATGCAGGCCGGCGGCAACCTGTTCGGCGTCATCGCCGAGTTCACTTCGACGACCGAACTGCCGCGCGACCTCGACGCGGTGGCGCTCGGGCGCCTCGCGCTGGAGGAGGAGCGGCTCGCGCCCTACGAACGGGCGTATTTCCGGCGTGCCCTGACCTATCGAAGGTGACCGCGACGCAGGCGCCATACGGATGCGTCGCAGATCACCGGTTGTGTCAGGCAACCCGCCGGGGAACGGGTGGCGCCGGGCCGCTTTGCCGTGATAGACCTTCGCCATGGGAATGTGGCACGCGCTCGCCGGGGTCGTCGCGATCATCCTCGGTGCAGAATATCTTTCTCATAGCATTATCCAGGCCCGCGAAATCTCCCCGGGTCCCTGGGCGTCCCTTGCGGATGCCGTGCTGACCACGCTCGTGGCGTTCCCTTTCATCCTCTGGTGGTTCACGAGGGAAGGCCGGCGCAGGGAGAAAGCGGAGCAGGCGCTGGACACGCAGGAGCAGAAGTACCGGAAGTTCTTCGACTCCGCCACCGACGCCATTCTCGTCTTCGACCCCGACAGCAAGACCACCCTGGACATCAACCGCGCGGCGGTCGAACTCTACGGCTGGGAGCACGACGAGCTGGTCGGCCGCTCTATCGTCGAGATCTCGGGAGAGCCCGAAAAGACGGCCAGGGCGATCGACGACGCGACGCGCGACAAGCTGACCCGGATTCCGCTGCGCTGGCACAAGAGAAAGGACGGCCGCCTCGTCCCGGTCGAGATCTCCGCGAGCCAGATCGTCGTCGGGGACCGGAAGATCATGCTCGCCGTGTGCCGGGACATCGGCGAGCGCCTGCGCGCCGAGGAGGACCGCCGCGAGTCGTTCGAGATGCAGGGGGTGCTCAACGCGATGCTCCGGCGATCCCTCGGGCGCGCCCCGCTCAAGGAGAAGCTGGCCGAACAGTTGCGCGAGGTGGTCTCCATCCCGTGGCTTTCCATCGAACGGAAGGGCGCCGTCTTCCTGAAGGAAGGCGCGGTGCTCACCCTGGCCGCCCACCATGGATTCTCGTCCGACATCCAGCAGGCATGCGCCCGAGTCCCCGTGGGCCGGTGCCTGTGCGGCAGAGCCGTCGAGACGGGGCGCGTCGTGGCCTGCGACAGCGTCGGCCCGGAGCACGAGAACAGCTATCCCGGCATGACGCCCCATGGCCACTACTGCGTGCCGATTTCGGCGGACGGCACGATGCTCGGCGTCCTCAACCTGTACCTGAAGGAGCACACTTCGCTGGGCGAGAAGCAGCAGACCTTCGTCAAGGCCGTCGCGGACATCCTGGCGGCGGACATCTCGCTCGCGAGGGTGCAGGAGCAGTACGTCCAGTCGCAGAAGATGGACAGCGTCGGGCGCCTGGCCGGCGGCGTGGCGCACGACTTCAACAACCTCCTGACGGCGATCATCTCCTACGCGCAGTTCATCCGCGACGCGACGGATGCGGGCGACACCCGGCGGGGGGACGCCGACGAGATCCTGGCCGCGGCGGATCGGGCCGCCACCGTCACGAGACGTCTGCTCGCCTTCAGCCGGCGCCAGATCCTGTCGCCGCAGACCGTCGACCTGAACGCCCTGGTCGCCGACGTGACCGGGCTGCTCACCCGACTCATCGGCGAGGACGTGCGGCTGGAAACCAGGCTGAATCCCGGGACCTGCCTCGTCCGGGTGGACCGCGGCCAGCTCGACCAGGTCGTCGTGAACCTGGTCGTCAACGCACGCGACGCCATGCCGAAAGGCGGGACGCTGACGCTGGAAACCGGGGTTGCCACCCCGCCCGGCGACGCGCCGGACTCCTCCGCCGGGGCCATCCGCGACCCCATGGCCTGCCTGTGCGTCCGCGACACGGGCGTGGGCATGACCGAGGACGTAAGGAGCCGGATCTTCGAACCTTTTTTCACCACGAAGGAGCAGGGAAAGGGCACCGGCCTCGGGCTCTCGATGGTGTTCGGAACGGTCAAGCAGAGCGGCGGCGAGATCACGGTCGAGAGCGAGCCGGGCTGCGGCGCCGCCTTCCGGATCTACCTTCCGCTGGTTCGGTTGGAAGAGGCGCAGGTCGCGGGCGATGCCGGAGCGAGGGCCGCGCCGCCGCGGGGCAGCGAGACGGTGCTCCTCGTCGAGGACGACGACCTCGTCCGACGCACGGGGGAGCGCGTCCTCAAGGCGGGCGGCTACTCGGTGCTGACCGCATCCGGGGCTTCCGACGCCCTCAGGGTCCTGGAGTGCCACGGCCGTCCGGTACAGCTTCTGCTCACAGACGTGGTGATGCCCGGCATGAACGGGCGCGAGCTGGCGCTCGAGGTCTCCCGCAGGGGACTGGCAGGCAGGACGCTCTTCGTGTCGGGCCACACCGAGGAAACCGTCGCCCGGCACGGCATCCTGGAGCCCGGCCTGGCGCTGATGGGCAAGCCGTTCACGGCCGAAACGCTTCTGCGCAGGGTGCGGGAGGTCATCGACGGCCCCGCCGGCAGGGCGAAGGCGTAGCAGCCTGCCGGAAGGGAGATCCTGGCAGCAGCGCTACTGCCTACCTCGCGTACGGCGCCTCGAACAGCACCTGCGCGCCCGCGGCGGTCGCGACGCGCCGCACGCGAACGACCTCCTGCGGCGTGCGCAGCAGGTGCTCGATCTTGTCGTGCCACATGCTGGCGAGGGTGAGCCGCTCGCCCTCGCTGGCCTGTCCGCGCACCACCTTCGCGAGCAGATCCTGCACCGCCACCGAGTCCAGCAGCAGCTCGGTGCTGGGCTGGACGTCGGCCGCCGCGCCCGTGTCCAGCCTGCGGAAGCGCGTCCAGCCGGCCAGGTTCGGGTCGTAACGCAGCAGCCCCTCGCGCCGGTAGCGGCCGGAGAAGCGCCCGAGCCCCGTCTCGTGCCCCGCGCCCGTCACCAGCGCGATGATGCGCGTCACCCTCGCCAGGCGCCCCGCCTCGCGCCCGATGGTGACCTCGATTTCACCGCGCACCGGAAGCTCGCGCCCGTACAGCTCGCGCAGCGCCGTCTGCAGCGCCACCCACGTGCCAGCCACAACCGGGCACGCGTAACCGGCCGCCTTCACCGCGTCCTCGAACGTGTAGCGGACGGGCTCTCCGGGCTCGACGCTCCCCAGCATCTGGGCGAGCGGATCCCTGAGCACGATGGGCGCGACATCCGTAAAGCGGGCGTTCATGGCAGCTCCGTCTTCCGCGGCCGGCCCGGCGCGGACGATCCGCGCCCGTCCAGGGGGGCGGCGCCTTCGCACCGTCCCTGCCGGCTCCCGTGCGGGAGTGGCGCGCACCCTATGGGGCGCCCCGTGCAGCCGCAAGCCGCAATGCGTCGAAATCGCACGGCGCAGTGCGTCGAAACGGTGCGCCGTCCGCCCGGCGACACGCCCGGCGGCCCCTGCGTCCTCTGGCCGACGGGTCTACCGGCAGGCCGCCCGCAGGATCGCCCCCAGCCCCAGTGCCGCCAGCGCCGCCGCCGCCAGCGCCTGCAGGAGCGATCGCGGCGGCCGGGTAAACCGCTTCTGCCATTCCGAAGCACTGCTGCCCGCAGCCGGAGGCTCCTCGACCACCATGCCGCCCTGTTCCGCGGCGGCGCGCGCGTCGGTGCCGGGTGCGAACTCGCGGCGGAACTCGTCCTCCTGTCCCGGAATCGCGGCGATGCGGCGGGTGGCGGAGGAAAGCCACGCCGAGGCCCCGGAGACGCACGGGGCGTGCTCCACCGGCTGCAGCGCCGGGGTGCTCGCGAAGCAGACGCGATCCAGCTTCTGACGCGACACGACCTCGCGCAGCTCCTCGGGCAGGTCGCCCAGGACGAGCGGCCGCGCGGGCACCTGCGAGCGTCCGTAGGGACCGGCGACCCAGCTCTGGGTCAGGTGCTCGTAGGCGTAGAAGCCGCGCCGCGCGGGGCTCGCGGGGTCGGACTCCTGCAGGAACGAGCAGCCCAGGCAGACGCCGCGCCCGTGCAGCTCCCCGTGGACCGCGCGCGACAGCGTCGCGAAGCGGATGGCCTCTCCCTGCACCGCGGCCCGGCGCTCGGCGCCCGTCGTTCGCAGCAGATCGCCCACGTTCTCCAGCGAATCCACGAAGGCGACGACGGGGGTCTTCCACGCGTCGGCGGGCGCCGCGACGTGCCCGCCGGCCTGCGGACGGATGCCCGCGGGGTCCAGCGCCGCCGTACACGGGGCCAGCTTCGCGATGCGCTCCAGCACCTCCTCGGCTTCTTCGCCGAGGTAGGCGCTCTCCGGGACCGCTCCCGACTCCCCGGAACGGAAATGGGCCACGTGGCCGTCGCGATCGGTCGCGAACCAGTCCGCGTCCATGCCGTGCCCGGCCGGGTACTCGCGCATCGGCGCCTCCGCACTCCCCTGTCGCCCTCGCTGCGCCGCGGCGCGATGCTAGTACAAGCGAGGCGCGGTGCGCGGCTTTTCCGGCACGTCGTCGCCCGGCGCGTCCTGCGCCCCCGGGGATGAGCCGGGCACGGAAGTGCCCGGGCAGTGCCGGCGATTCCGTCGGAGGCGGCCATCGGGCATGCCCGGGGACTTCCGTCCCCGGCTCCTTGGGTGCACGGCTCGCGCGCCGTCCGCACCGGAACGCGGTGCGCGGCGTTTCTGCTAGGGTGCGCACTTCCGCGCCCGTGCGGCGCCGTACACGGAGACCCGATGTCCGCGGCCCCCGACGCTTCCGCCACCGTCCCTCCCGACCGGGGCCCGGGGACGCCCGCCCGCCACCCGCGCGGCCTCTACGTGCTGTTCTTCTCCGAGGCCTGGGAGCGCTTCTCCTTCTACGGCATGAAGGGGCTGCTCGTGCTCTACCTCGTGGGGAGGCTGGGCTACAGCGAGAACGACGCGCTGTCCGTCTACGGCACGTACGGCTTCCTCGTGTACGCGACGCCGCTCGTCGGGGGCTATCTCGCGGACAAGGTGCTGGGCGCCCGCAAAGCCATCATCCTGGGCGGCATCTCGATGGCGCTGGGCCACCTCGCCATGGCCTTCGAGCCGCTGCTCTTCCACGGCATGGGGCTCATCATCGTCGGCAACGGCTTCTTCAAGCCCAACGTCTCGACCATCGTCGGGAGCCTGTACGAGGATCGCGACCCGCGGCGCGACGCGGGGTTCACGATATTCTATCTAGGTATTAATGTCGGCGCCGCGCTCAGCGGCATCGTGTGCGGCACGCTCGCGAACCAGTTCGGGTGGCACTGGGGCTTTTCGGCGGCGACGGTGGGCATGGTGGCGGGGCTCCTGGTCTTCGTCTGGGGGCAGAAGCTGCTCGGGAAGGCCGGATTCCCGCCGGGGCGCGAGGCGACGGAGCAGTCGCGCCTGCTGCAGCAGGACTGGGTACACATCGTCGCGGGCGCCGCGGGGTCGGTCGTGCTGGTCGCGGCGGTCGTCGCGGCAGGCCGCGCGCTGATGCCGTGGTGGTCGGCGCTGGACTTCTGGCAGAAGCTCCTCGTCGTGGCGGGTGTGGCGGCAGCCGTGCTCCTCGCACCGAAGCTGCGCCGCGCGCCGGCCGCGAGCGCGCCGAAGCTGACGCGCGCCGAGTGGGAGCAGGTCGCGGTGGTCGTGATCATCGCGATGATGGGCATGTACTTCTGGATGGGCTTCGAGCAGGCCGGTGGCACGATGAACCTGTTCGCGGAGCAGCGCACCGATCGTTCACTCTTCGGATGGAATTTTCCCGCTCCGTGGTTCCAGACGGTGAACCCGGTGGTGATCATCCTGGGCGGCATGCCGGCGGCGATGCTGTGGGAACGCTGGGACCGCTCGCGCCGGGCGATTTCGACGCCGACGAAGATGGCGATCGCGCTGTTCCTCGTGGGGCTGGGCTTCGTGGTGATGTACGCGGCGCACCTGCGCTCGGAGGCGGTGGGGCCGGTGAGCCCGCTGTGGCTCATCTCGGTGTACGTGCTGCACACCATGGGCGAGCTGTGCCTGTCGCCCATCGGGCTGTCGCTGGTGACGAAGCTTTCGCCGCCCCGGCTGGTGTCGGGGCTCATGGGGTTCTGGTTCTTCATGACCGGAGCGGCGGAGTACGTCGCCGGGCACCTGCAGGGCTTCATTGCGCAGTACGGCTGGAACGTCTACGCGTTCCTCATCGCGTCGTCGTTCGCGGCGGGGTTGGTGCTGCTGGCGCTGGTGCCGCTGCTGAAGAAGTGGATGCACGGGCACGCGTGAAAACCCGGAAGTCCCGCGAGCCGAAGGAACGACGTCTTCAGTCGCCGAACACCGCCGGCAGGGTCGGCGCCGTGACCACGCGGTCGGCCCACTGTTCAAGCTGGTCCATGTCCGCAGCCGTCACCCGCGCGACGGTCGCGGGCGGAGGGGCGCCGAATCGCCGCGCGAGCTGTCGCAGGAGCGTCCGCTGCAGCCCCTGGCGTCCCTCCTGCCGTCCTTCCTGCCGTCCCTGCTGCAGCCCCTGCTGGACACCCTGCTCCAGCCCCTGCCGCCTGCCATGTTCGATCAATCTCTCGCCCACCGTCATCGCCGCCTCCGCCGCCCGGGGTGCCGCCGCCTCCAGCGCACGCGCCAGCCTGCGCGGCCCCACGCCGACGCCCACCTGCACAGCATAGTGCCACAGCACCGCCAGCGCGGCCACGCCTCCGGGGGCGCGCTCCGCCTCCTGCACGAGGTCGCTCCAGGACTTGATCCTTTCGACCAGATCCGGATCGGTGCGCGCGTACTTGAAGAGCAGCACCGTCAGCTTCGCCAGCGCGTCCATGACACGCTCTCGCAGCCGCGCATCGTCCTCGGCAGACACGTCGTCCACTGCGAGGGCGAAGTCGGGCATCCAGCGACGGAACGTCTCCAGGTCGGTCGGGATCAGGTCGTACAGGTCGCTCATCTGCACCGGCGCCTTCCACCCGCCCTCTACATGAGTGAAGAGGACGGGCAGAATCGCCGGGAGCTTCTCCGCCTTCGGGTTGTGCGCGAGCCAGTCGTCCCATATGCGAACCATGTAGCGCAGCATGACCAGCGGCAGGAGCCGATCGGGACTGCTCCGGTGCTCGAAGAGCAGCCAGACGAACGCGTCCCGCCCGTCCAGTTTGGCCCGGAAGAACAGGTCGGTCCGGCTCTCGTCGAGTTCCTTGTCGACCAACTCGCCCGGAACGAGCTCCAGCGAGGCGAGATCCAGCCTCCGCACCAGGTCCGGCGGCAGCACCGCCCGCACGATCCCCGCGGCGCGCGAGGGCTCCGAGAAGATCGTCTTGAACAGCGCGTCGTGGGGTGTCGTGCCCATCGGCTTCTCCGCCGCACTTGCGTGCGGCGGCGGAGCTCGAAGCAAACGGCGTGCCGGGCTGGAAACGCCATCCGACGGCCTCCCGGCGCCGCGGAGCATGAGGGTGAGTCCCGCAACGGGACTTTTGGTCCCGATTTGGGACTCGCGGCCCAAGCCTTGCGCGGATCGAGCGATGGGGCCGACGCGCAGTCCGGACTTGGCCTTGGATGCCGAACCCGCCATACGCGCATGCTGGAACCACCGCCATGTCGTACCAGACGTTGTGCCACGAGCCGTCGTGACCCCAGAAGCGGCGCCACCGCTACTCCCGCGGATACTCGTCCAGCAGCCGCCCCCGGACGGTCTCCGCGTCGAACCCCTGCTTTCTCAAGCTCTCGGCCCGGAGAGCAATCGTCTGGCACCAGCCTCACCCGAAGCCGTGCAGATCCTTGAAGCAGTCGATGGCCGAAAGGTGCCCCGGGCTCGACGAGCACCCGCACGCGCAGAAGGCGCACGACAGCACGGCGGACTGGTCGCGCGCGGCGCGGTATGCCTGGTAGGCGCGGCTGTTCTCCGCGGCGGCTTGCGCGAACATCGCCGCGACCTGCTCGGCGGTGTGCGAAGCATCGGAGAAAACAGGGTGATCCGGATCGATGACGGGCGCCTCCTCGTACATGTTGCCGAGGCACTGCGCGGGACCTGCGTCGGCGACCTGCCGCGCGGCCGCATCCACGGACCCATGGACGGCAGGTGCGGCCGCACACGCCGCGAGCGCGATCGCCGCCGGCAATGTCGTTGCGCGCTTCACACCCCGAGCCTACCCCGAAAGGCGTCCCAGGTGCTACGCTGGCGTCCATGCGACCCCTCCACGAAGACGACGTCCACGAGCACCTGCGCGAGGAAGCCCGGCGTTTCGCCCTGAACGAGATCGCCCCGCACGTGCGGGCGTGGGAGGAGGCGGGCACCTTCCCGCGCGAGCTGTACGGGAAGCTTGCACAGGCGGGTCTCATGGGCGTGGGCTACGCCGAGGAGCTGGGCGGCGCCGGGGGCGACCTCACGCACATGCTGGCGGTGCAGCACGAGCTGCTGCGCCACGGAGGATCGGCCGGCGTCGTCGCGGGGCTGGGCACGCATGCCATCGCGCTGCCGCCGATTCTGCGTCACGGAACGCCCGAGCAGCGCGCCCGATTCGTGCCGCCGGTGCTGCGCGGCGAGCACGTCGCGGCGCTCGCGGTGACGGAGCCGGGCGGCGGCAGCGACGTGGCGTCCGTCGCCACGCGCGCGGTGCGCGACGGCGACTTCTACGTCGTGAACGGCGCGAAGACGTTCATCACCTCCGGCACGCGCGCGGACATCGTCACCGCCGCGGTGCGCACGGGAGGTCCCGGAGCAGGAGGGCTGTCGGTCCTCGTCGTCGAGCGCGGAACGCCCGGATTCGAGGCCTCCGCACCGCTGCGCAAGATGGGCTGGTGGGCCTCGGACACGGCGGAGCTGCACTTCGACGGCTGCCGGGTGCCCGCGGCGAACCTCGTCGGAGGCGAGAACGAGGGCTTCGCGATCCTCGCGGCGAACTTCGCGACCGAGCGGCTGCTGCTGGCGGCGAACGCGGTGGCCATCGCGCAGCTGGCCTACGCGGAGTCGGTGGCATGGGCAAAGGAGCGCAGCGCCTTCGGCCGCAAGCTTGCGGGCTTCCAGGTGACGCGCCACAAGCTGGCGGACATGGCGACGCGCATCGCTGCGGCCCGCGCGCTGGCCAACGACGTCGCGGCCCGCGTGGTCGCCGGCGAGGAGGACCCGGGCCTGTGCGCCATGGCCAAGAACGCCGCCACCGACGCGTGCCTCGCCGTCTGCGACGAGGCGGTGCAGATCTTCGGCGGCACCGGGTACATGCGCGACACGACGGTCGAGCGGCTGTACCGCGACGCGCGGCTTTATCCTATCGGAGGAGGCACGCGGGAGATCATGAACGAGATCATCTCGAAGACCGAAGGGTACTGATGGCCGCCTCTACAGCTCGAAGTAGGTCTGCAGCCCGAACCGCCAGGTGTCGCTGGAGGCGACCTTGCCGGCGGCGTCCACGGACCATCCGCGCTGGAACAGGGCCATCAGGTAGAGCGGCCCCATGAGCTTCACGAGCCCCAGGGCGCTCAGCCGGCTCTTCTGGTCCAGAGCGACGATGTCGCCCCACGCGTCGAAGTCCTTGCGCATGTACCAGGCGGCGACCTTGAAGAAGTCCGCCTTGGGGAGCGTGGCGAACACGGTCACTGTCTTGGAGTCCTTCACGCCCGGCGTGCCGTAGAGCTGCGCGCCCGCCTGCACCAGCCCCAGCACCTGCAGCGTCGCGTCGCCGTAGATGCCATGGTGCCAGTTGCCGGAGATGGCCTTGAGCACCGCGCCCGCCGCCGCCTTGGGCACCTGCCCGCTCCCGACCGAGTACGCGTAGCGCTGCTGGTCGTAGAACGTGTCGAAGTAGCTGGGAATGTAGTCCGGCGCCATGTACCGGTACTCCAGCCGCGCCCACAGGCTCGCCAGCGCCGAGAGCCGGATATTGCCCAGCGTGCCCGCGTGCAGGCCGCTGCCGGCGCCGAGCTGGAAGTTATAGTCAATATACGGAATCACCTCGAGCAGCGCGTTGCGAAGCAGCTCGATCTCGGTGTCCACGCCCACGACCACGCGGCTCGTCTTGGACGCCTTCGGCAGCCCTGCGGCGTCGACTCCGCCGTCGGAGGCGAGCGCCAGCGGCGCGTCGTGGTCGTCCACGATCGATGCCCCGACGGCCCAGCTCCCCAGCAGCGGCGTGGGCTTTTCGCCCCATCCCAGCGGCCGCACGTACGCGCGGGCGCCGAAAACGTTCGTCGCCGGCCACGCCACGTCGTTGACGAACGTCTCGACGCCGCCGAAGTCCGCGTTCAGGTCCAGCGCGAGCCCGCGGCGAGGGCGATTCGGATCCAGCGAGTTGCTGTAGCGGTCCAGAATCGTCCCGTGCCCGAGGCTCGCAGCGTTCACCTGCCCGTAGTAGGCGTAGACCGGGTCGCGCTTGTGCCCGTAGCGCAGGTAGCGGACGAGCGCCAGATAGCGGCCGTAGTTGTCCGCGTTGGGCGAGGGCCAGTCGCTCTTGCGCAGGACGTTGAAGTACGTCTTGTCCTCGCGTTTCGGGGGTTCCTTGGCGCTGTACGCGAGCAGGTTCAGCGGCACCAGCACGCCGATGCCGATGTCGCCCAAGTCGAAGTCCAGCGACGCCGAGCCCTGGACGTACCAGTCGCCGTCCATCTGCCCGCCGCCCAGGGAGGCCCCCACGGTTTTCGCGCCCGAGAACAGCGCCACCGGATTTCCGAGCGGATTCGTCTCCGCGGACGGCGGCGGCCCCATGGGCGCGTCGGACTCCTGGGCAAGCGAAGGCGGCGCGGCGAGCCCCGCGGACAGCAGCAGCAGCGTGGAAAAGCCGGACGGACGAGGCATCGGACCCTCCCGCACGGGGGCACCCCGTTCCCGCCACGATAGACGAAGTCGGCCCCGGGCGCAGCAGCGACGCCACCGGCGCCCCGCGTCAGGCGCCCGGCTCCATGCGGACGACCAGCTTTCCGAACGTGTCGTTGCGCTCCATGCGCTCGTGCGCCTCGCGCACCTGCGACATGGGGAGCACGGCATCCACGACGGGCCGCAGCCTCCCGTCCGCGAGCAGCGGCAGCACCGAGTGCTCGAAGCGCCGCGCCAGCGCCGCACGCTCCTCCGCGGCCCGCGAGCGCAGAACGCTGCCGAACATGCGGATCCGCTTCGTCATGATCGCCGCCAGGGGCAGCTCTCCCTTCGCCCCGCCCAGCGTCCCGATGATCACCCAGCGCCCCAGCGGAGCCAGCGCCTTCGCGTTCTCGGCCAGATACGCGCCTCCCACGCCGTCGAGCACGACGTCCGCCCCGCGCCCGCCCGTGCGCCAGTGAAGCGCGTCGGCGAAGCGGCCGTCGGTCGTCGCGATCGCCTCGAATCCGAGCGCTTCGCAGCGCGCCGCCTTTGCCTCCGATCGCGTCGTCCCGACCGGGTGCGCGCCGACCGCCCGCGCAAGCTGCATCGCCGCGAGCCCCACGCCGCTCGCCGCGGCGTGTACGAGCGCCACCTCGCCCGGCCCCAGCCCGGCCTGCAGCACGAGCGCGTCGAAGGCCGTGAAAAAGGCCTCCGGAACGGCCGCCGCCTCGTCCAGCGGCATCCCGTCGGGCACGGACACCAACTCGCGCTCGGAGGCGGCGACCAGCGTACACATCGCCCCGCCGCCGACGATCCCCATGACCCGGTCGCCCGGACGCAGCCGCTCGACCGCATCCCCCGCCGCGCGAACGGTGCCCGCGAACTCCAGCCCCGGCACGTCCGGCGCCACGCCCCGCGGCGCCGGATACCGCCCCCGCCGCTGCAGCAGATCGGCCCGGTTCAGACCCGCCGCCGCCACCTCGACCAGGGCCTCGCCGCGGGACGCAGAGCGCACCTCGACGTCGCGGACCTCCAGCACCTCCGGTCCGCCCGGCTCGCGGATGCACACCGCCCGCGCATGCGGCATCGTCTGCCCTCTTTGCTCTATTGGACTAAATTCTATTCGCCGAAGCTCCAGCTCGCGCCCAGCGACGGAAGAAGGCTGAAAAAGCCGCCGTACGTGCTGCCGGCCAGCTCGCCGCGGAGGCCCAGCCCGCCCGGCAGCATGTAGCGCAGGCCCGCCATCACGTGCAGCTCCAGGGTGTTGACGCTGCCGGTCTGCGACGCGAACACTCCGGCCTCGCTCCCGGTCACCTTCAGGTCGGCCGTGCCGAAGTAGAGCCCGCCGCCCAGGTACGGCGCGAGGCCCGGCTCCTTGCCTCCCATCTCCCACGCGAGCCGGTAGCCCACGGCGTACTGGACCACGCCGATGGTGAAGTCCGCGGCGGGGTGCTGCGAGTGGGTCGCCGGCCCGCCGGAGCGCGAGTACACGACGAAGAGCGAGTGGCTGAGGTACTTGCCCACCTCGACCCCGGCGAGCACGTGGGGCCCGTAGACGGGGCCGAGCGTGATGGTGGCGCCGTTCTCGGTGGCGCTGCGTTTGGCGTTGACGGGCGAGCCCGCGTTCACGAAGACGCCGACGGACAGCGCCTCGGCGCGGGCGGACAGGACGGCGAGTGCGGCAAGGACGAGTGCGGGGCGCAAGGGGGCTCCCTTCGGAAGGACCGGCGGCCGGGCGGCCGGCGGCTGTGAGGCTCCGGACGCTACCACCGGGGCCGCGGGCCCGCAAGCGCCTTGCGCCGCCGTCCCTTGCGCGCGCCGGGCGGGGTCGGCACCTTTACAGCCGCCATGTCGCTGTCCGAAGACCTCGATCTGGGAGGAGTCTGCCGCCGGCTGCACCGCGAGCTGGAGCACGACCCTCCGGTCGGCTACCTGCGCGGACGCACGCTCATGCGCGACGTGCTTGCGTCGCGGATGGGCTTTTCGGCGCTGGAAGCCGAGGAGCTGGTCGACACGCTGGAGGCGCGCGGATACGTGCGATTCGAGGGCGATCCGACCCGGCGCTCCGAGGTCGACATCCCTTGGATCGTCGGGCCCGCGCGTTAGGCGCGTGAGGAGAAGGCCGAAGGATTCGTCCTTCATCCTTCATTCTTCATTCTTCATTCTTCATTCTTCCTACATGTGCCGCTTCATCTCGGTTTCGATCTTCGCCCGGGGCACGGCGCCGACGACCTGGCCGACCTGGCGGCCGCCCTTGAAAAAGAGCAGCGTCGGGATGCTCATTATTCCGTAGCGGCCCGGCGTGTCGGGGTGGTCGTCCACGTTCATCTTGCCGACCTTGAACCGGCCTTCGTACTCCTTGGCCAAGGCCTCGACGACCGGCGCCACGGCGCGGCAGGGACCGCACCACACGGCCCAGAAGTCCACCATCACGGGAACGCCGCTCCGCAGGACTTCCGTCTCGAAGTTGGCATCCGTCAGCTCGACGATCTCCTTCGCCATGCCCGCCTCCTGCCCTGCGCGCCGACCCCGCCGGGGTCCGTCCGCGCGGCCCGCCGGTGTAGTCCCTTCGCAGCGGGCGCGCAAGGCTCTGCCGCCAAGACGCCAGGAGCGCCAAGAACGCCAAGGAACTCGGATGGTTGGCCGCGAGCCGCAAGGTCTCGGTACATGTTCGGTGAGTTGGGCAGGGCCGGCGGTCGGGGCCGATCGCTTGCGACGGACGGGCGTCCCGTCGCGCGCCGCGGCCACCGCCTTGCTCGAGCAGAACCCGACGGGCGCGGCGCACGACGGGCACGCCCATCCCACCGACTCCGTCCGCCGCTCCGCCCAACTCACCGAACATGTACAGGTCTCGGAGCGAGTCCGTCGGGCGGATGACAGAGGCCACGTGTCTCCATTCTCCCGGCCGTCGGTTCCAGGCCCTCGTCGTTCCCTGGTGCACTTGGCGCTCTTTGCGGCTTGTACTTCGTCAGCCACCGCTTGCGCGCATCCGCCGGCCGCAGCATGGTCCGGCGGCGATGTCGCACGCCCCCACCGTCGTCCTCGTGCACGGCCTCGCAATCCGGCACCGTGCCGCGGCCATGTTCACCGGCGTCGCCGAAACGCTGCGTCGCGACGGACACGCCGTGGCGCAGCCCGTCGTCCAGGGCGACGGAACCCTGGAAACGCTCGCCGCGCGGCTCGGGGACGCGCTCGTCGCGGTGCCGGGGCCGCTCGTGCTCCTGTGCCACTCCATGGGAGGCCTGTGGGCACGCCGCCTGATGCTGGAGCCGGGGATCGCCGCGCGTCTGCGCGCCGTGGCGACGGTCGGCACGCCGCACCGGGGCTCGCCGCTCGCCCTCGGGGCCATGGTCGTGCAGCGCGCCTGCCGCGATCTCGCGCCGCATGCCTGCGCCCGGCGCGCGAGGCTCGAAGCGGACGCCGAGGACCGGGCGTGCGCCCGCCACGGCATCGCCCGACTCTCTGTGGTCGCGCGTCGCACATCCGCCCACACGCATGCGTCCATGGCCGCCGGGGCCGTGCTGCTGCGCCTGGCCGGATGCGACGGCGGAGACGGGCTCGTTCCGGCCGCCTCGCAGGCCTGGGGCGAGGTCCTGTTCGAAGCCGATCTGGACCATCTGGAATGCGCCTGCGAGCCCGGCTGTGCGCCTCCGGCCGCCGTGGACCTGTGGCGCCGCCTGGCGCGCGAGGCGGTGCGCGGGCGCCCGGCCGCCGCCCTGCCGGGGACCTGAACGCCGCCGGCCGGCCGCAGGGAAGGCGCGCGCCGCCGCGATATGGGTTATATGGTTGTCGAAGGTCGCCGGTGCGCACCCGCGGTGGGGCATGGCCGTCTGCACGCAGTGTCAGCACGAGAACGCCGCGGGCGCCGAGTCCTGCGAGAAGTGCGGCGCTCCGTTCGGGGTCGAGGTCCTTTCGCTGCTGCTGGGCGAGGTCTGCCGCCGCTGCGACTCGTACAACGATCCCGGCACGCGCATGTGCGTGTCGTGCGGCCACCCCCTGTCGGCCGCGCCCGAGTCCGCGCCGGGCGCGGGCGCGCCGCTGGAACCGGCGGAAATCATCACGGCCCCCCGCCCCGTCGAGAAACCCGCGACTCCCGCACCGCGACCCGTCGCGCCCGCCGGCGCACGCGCCGCGCCGCCCGCCGCCACCCCGGCCCCGGGCCCCGCCGCGCGTGAAACGGCGGCCCGCGCGGCCGGCGAGGCGTCGCGCTGCGCGCGCTGCGGCGTCGAGAATCCGGCCGGATCCCGCTTCTGCGGCGCCTGCGGGTTGCCCATGGTGCGGGTGGGCGCCGCCCCGCGAGCGAAGCTCATCGTGGTGCGCGGCGTCGGCGAGGGCCGACAGGTGCCCCTTTCGGTGCCCACGACCCTGGGCCGCGGCGACGCGATGCTCGCGTTTCCGAGCGACCGCTTCCTCGCGCCGCTGCATGCCACGGTGCTCATGCGCGGCGAAGAGGTCTTCGTGCGCGACGCGGGCTCCTCCAACGGCGTCTACGTGCGCCTGCGCGAGCCCCGTTCGCTGCAGCCCGGCTCCATGTTCGTCGTGGGCGAGCGCGTGCTGCGCTACGCCGGTCAGGTGCCATCGACGCCCCAGGCACGCTCGCGCCCGCGCGCCGGCGCGCCGCGCCAGACCGAGTGGCTGCACGTGGTCGAGGAGGTGCTGGAAGGCGGCGGCATCGGTCGCGTGTGCCGGCGCCCCGGGCCGCTGCTCGTCGTCGGAAGGGTCGGCTGCGACTTGAACTTCCCGTCCGACGGGTTCGTCTCCGCCCGCCACGCGGAGCTGGGCGTGACGCCGGAGGGCGTGGTCCTGCGCGACCTGGGCAGTGCCAACGGCACGTTCCTGCGGGTGGCGCGAGGGGCTGAGCAGGCGCTGCTGCACGGCGACTATCTCGTCCTGGGACGCGAGCTGCTTCGCGTGGAACTGGCGGGCCGCTAGCGCGTCCGGCGCCGGACGCCGTCGGAGGAAGCGGAGTCGATGCGGGTCGTCTGCGAGCGCTGCGCCACGCCGTTCAACGTCGACGACAGCCGCATTCCGGCCGCCGGCGCGAAGGCCACGTGTACGCGCTGCGGCAACCTCATCATCGTGCGGCGTCCGAAGCCTCCGCCGGACCCCCTGGCGGTGGAGGGCGGGTCGGGGACGGGCGCGTCCGTGCCCTCGCTGGCGCGCTCGGCCCTGCGCCACGCGATGCCGGCGGTGGGACTGCCGCGCGACGCGTTCGGCGGCGAAGTCACGCCGGCGCCGGGCGACCTCGTCGCCGGTGCGCCGGGGCCCGCGCCCACGCCGATTCCGGATCCGCTCGCCTCCGCGTTCCCGCCCGGACCTTTCGCCGGACCCGCCACCAGCCGCACGACGATGTCGTTCACGCTGGAGGCGGAAGCGCCGGCCGCCGAGGCTCTCCCGGACGGGCAGCCGCCCGGGGAGGCCGTCCCGGCAGAGGCGCCAGCAGGCGAGACCTGGGAGGAGGCCGGGGCCGCATTCCCGCCGCCGCCGTCGAATCCGCCCAGCATGGCGACGCCCGCGGAGGTGCCGCCCGACACCGGCGGGCCGACCGATCTCCCCCCGGGATTCACGACCGCGGCCGGTTTCGCTCCGCCGGGCCTCGCCCCGGGCGACACTTTCGCCCCGGGCGGATTCGAGACCGGCGCGGCGTTCGGCCAGGGCCCCTTCCAGACCGGCCTGGGTTTCGCGCGCCCCGGCTTCGAGACGGCAACGGGCTTCGCGCCGGCGGGCTTCCAGCCCGGCACCGAGCAGGTTCCCCCCGGATTCCAGACCGGCGCGGATTTCGGACAGGCGGGCGCCTTCCAGACCGGGGCGGACTTCGGGCAGGCGGGGCCTTTCCAGACCGGAGCGGATTTCTCGCAGGCAGGCTACCAGACGGGCGCCTTCATGCCTGCCGGCTTCGACACCGGGGCGGCCTACGCCCCGCAGGGATTCACGCCCGGGGTCCTGCCGACGCTCGACCTGTCGGGCTTCGGCGCCGAGGGGACGCCGTCGCAGGCCCCGGCGGGGGCGCCGGCGTCGCAGCCGCCGTACTCCCCCGAAGGCGGCGGGCCGATGCAGGCCTTCGCGCCGCAGGATCTGGGCAGCGGCTCGGAGGCGGCCTGGCCGCCTCCGTCAGGAATCCCGCCGCTGACGGGCTCGGGCGCCCAGACGCTGGAGAGCTCCGCGCAGTCGCTGCCGACGATGCAGGCGCCTCTGGCTTTCACCGGGGACGATCTCTTCGACCTGCCGCCGATGCCGGCCGGTGCCGAGATGCCGGCACTGCGTCCGACGGTCGTCGGCGGCCCGGGGCTGCCCGCCACCGTCGTGGCACGGCAGCCCCCCGCGCAGCTCCCGACGGTGGTGTCCCGGCAGGCGCCGTCCATCCCGGAGTTTCCGCCGACGGCGGTGGCGGGCGAGCCGATGTCCCTCCCGCCGGAGTTTCCGCCGACGGTGGTGCGCGCGGAACCCTTTTCCGCGCCGCCGGAGTTTCCGCCGACGGTGGTGCGTGCGGAGCCCGTTTCCGTCCCGCCGGAGCTGCCTCCGACCTTCGTTCACGCGCTGCCGGACTCGGTGCCGCTCATCCAGCCGATCGAGGAGCTTCCGTCCCGGCCGTCGGGCATCCAAGGCCTCCCCGAGGCGACGCCGCCCATCGTCGGCACGGTCACCAGCGAGCATCCGAGCGAGCCGGGGCCCGAGACGCCGACACCCATGGTCACGGGCGAGCCCACGGGCGACAGCGGCGAGCGCCCCGAGGTCACGGCGGAGGTCACCGGCGAGCTCATCAGCGGCACCGGACCGCCGTCGAGCCCGTACGTCACCGGCGAGCCCATCACCACCTCGCAGCAGTGGCGGGTGCGCAAGACCGACGGGCGCGTAGAGGGACCGTTCTCCGCGCGCGAGATGGTGGCCCGCCACGAGGCAGGCCTCATTTCGCCCGGCGACGCCGTCTCGATGGGCGGCGACAACTTCCGCAACCTCGGTGAATACCCGCTCACTGCCGCGTTCCTGCAGCGCACGAAGGGCCGCAAGGTCAAGGCGTTCGCGTCGACCGAGCGCGCGCCGATCCCCTGGCAGGCCGCCGTCGCGGTGCTCGTCGCCACGGTGCTCGTGGTCGGCGCCATCGCCGTGGTCGCGACGCGGCCGGGTTTCCTGTTTCCGGCCAAGAAAGTCGATCCCGTGGACGTCGGGGCCCGGTCGATCATCGACCGCTGGCGCGAGACCGAGCCGGCGCCGCTGGCCGGCCCCGAGGAGCTCTACCAGCTCGGCCGCGGCTACTACGCCGCCGACACGCGCGACGGCTGGCGCCGGGCGGCCGAGGCCTACAAACGCGTGCTCATCCGCGCCCCCGACAATCTCAAGGCGATGGCCGGCTACGCCGAGGTGCGGGCGCTGCTCGCCATCGAGGACGGGGACGGCGTGGGCCTGTCGGAGGCGAACGCGCTCCTCGGTTACGCACTGCGTCACGGCAACAAGCTGCCCCAGCCGCACCTGGCACGGGCCAACATCCTGGCCTCGACCGGGACCGCGGCCGAGCTGCTGACCGCGCAGCAGGAGGCGCAGCAGGCGCGCACGCTGGCGCCCGACGACCCGGAGGTGCAGCTCGCGCTGGCGCGCACGTTCGTGGGGAGCAACACGGAGTTCGCGCTGGAGTGCGTGGAGAAGGCGGCGGCCAAGTCGCCCGATCTGCGCCGGGTGCCGCTGATGCTGGGCGATGTCTACCTGCGCATGGGGCGGCTGGCGGACGCGCGCCGGGCGTTCGAGAAGCGGCGCCGACTCGTGCCCGACGATCCGCAGGCGGATCTGCGTCTGGCGGAGCTGGACGCGTCCACGGGCCGGTTCGAGCGCGCCCACAGCCGTCTGGACGCCGCGACGAAGGCGAACCCCCGGTCCATGGACGTGAAGCTCTTCGCCGCCGTGCTGGCCTACCAGGTGAACGGCGACTTCCAGGGCGCGCACGAGGCGCTGGAGGCGCTGCTGTCGGTGAAGGCCGACCGGCGCCGGCGCGTCAAGGTGGCGGTGCACGCGGCGGCGGTGGCGCAGCACATGGGGGACGCGGCGCGCGCCGAGGCCGTGGCGAGGGCGGCGCTGGAAATCGACCCGGAGAGCGCCCCGCTGCACTTCCGCATGGCGCTGCTGCACCTGGCGGCAGGGCGCACGGCCGAGGCGCGCGAGGCGTTGGACAAGGCCGCCGACCGCATGCCCGACCGGGCGCAGCGGGCCATCGTGAGCGGGCGCATCCACGCGGCCACGGGGCAGATCGACGAGGCGCGCAACGAGTTCGGGCGCGCCATGAGCCTTTCCCCGCAGCGCGCCGAGCCGTATCTGCTGGCAGCGGCCATGTACGCGCAGGTGGGAGCTGCAGGCCAGGCGCTCACGCTGGCACGCCGGGCGCTGCAGGCCGACCCCGCGTGGCTGCGCACGCACCGGGCGCCGACCGAGTACTGGGAGGGGCAGGCCTACATGAAGCTCGCTGTGGGCGGCTTCGAGATGATGGCGATGGCCCAGGACGAGATTCCGCTGGTGCAGGGGGCGGTTTCGATGGCGCGCTACCACTCGGGCGACGTGCCCGGGGCCGAGCACGCGGCGCGCCGGGCGATCGCGTCGGGGCAGGCGGCGCTGGCGGCCCGGGTGTACCTGGCGCAACTGGACCTGGACCGGATGAAGCCCAGGGACGCGCTGCAGGAGCTGGCGGCGGCGGCGGACATCGACCCGCGCTGTGCGTTGGTGCAGTACCTGACGGGACAGGCTCTGGCGCAGCTCGGGCGCTACGAGGACGCGCGGCCGCGCTACCGGCGTGCCCTGGAGCTGGACGCGGCGTTCACCCCGGCGCGGGTGCGCGGCGCCGAGGCGCTCGCCGAGAGCGGCCAGCGCAAGGAGGCGCTCGAGGAGCTGAACCGCGCCTACAAAGAGGACTCCGAGTCGCTGGACGTGCGCCGCGCGCGCGCGACGCTGGAGGAGGCCGAGGGCGAGGGGCGCGACGGGCCGCTGGGCGTCGAGAGCGAACCGGACGGCGAAGCCGCGCCGGCGGGCGCGCCGGACGCGGGCGTGCGCTGAACCGCCGACCCCGAGAATCGTCGGGGGAGCGAAGAACCCGAGAAAAAGAAGAAAAGGTTCGCCACGGAGACCACGGAGGCCACGGAGGCCACGGAGACTTCCGGTGGGTTTTCGACCCTCCGTGCTCTCCGTGGTTTCCGCGGTGAAATGTCCGTTGGTGCGACAGCGACGGCGGCGATGGCGGGGTCGGCGATCGGTCCAACGATCTTCGACCGGTCGACTTCTTGTCGGACCGGCGTTCGCGCCTTATCCTGCCTGAGCCCGCGGGACGGCGCCGGGCGCCCGTTCCCGCCCGTCCCCGCCGCCCCGGAGCGAAATTGAAAGGCCCGCGCAAGCCCGGCCGATTCCTCCTCCCGCTCCTGGCGGCGCTCGCCGGCCGCTCCGCCTCCGCCGCGCCGCCTCCGCGCGGCGCCGATCCTCTCCTCGACGATCTGGGCGACATCGAGTCCGTCGCGGCGCACGCCCGCTGGGATGCGCGTCGGGCCGCCTACGTCGCGCCCCTGACCGGTGGGCGCATCGCCGAACTCACGCTGGACCGCGATCTCCAGGAGGCCATGACCGCACTGCTCGCGAACTTCGACGTGCCCGCCTCGGCACTCGTGGTGCTGGAGCCGTCCACGGGGCGCATCCTGGCCTGGGCCGAGGGCGGCCGCGAAGCCCGCGCCGGAGGACTCGCCGCGCGCGCCCACTACCCGGCCGCCAGCGTCTTCAAGCTGGTCACGGGCACCGCGCTGCTGGAGGCCGGCATCGCCCCCGACGACGAGACGTGCTTCCACGGCGGCCAGCACCGCGTCGACCCGCGCCTGCTGCGCGACGACCCGCGGCGCGACAACCGCTGCGAGACGCTCGCCGACGCCATGGGCAAGAGCCTCAACGTCGTGTTCGCCAAGCTGGGCTCGCGAAAGCTCGCCCCCGAGACCCTCCGCGAGGCCGCGACCCGCTTTCTATTCAATGTACCGATGTCCGTCGTGCCGCCGCTGGCGTCGGTGGCGCCGGGCGACATCAGCCGGGCGGTGGTGCCCGACGACGAGCTGGGGCTGGGCCGGACCGCGGCCGGCTTCGGCGAGGTGTACCTGAGCCCGCTGCACGGCGCGGTGCTGGCCGCGGCGGTCGGCACGGGCGGCATCGCGCGCGAACCGCGGCTCGTGGACGCGGTTGTGCGGGGCCCCGAGACTTCGCGGCTGCCGCGCGCGCCGGAGCGCCGCATGATGGCCGAGCCGACGGCGCAGGTGCTCGCCGCGATGATGGAGCGCACCGTGAGCGAAGGCACTGCGCGCCGCTTCTTCCTGGAGCGCCGGCGTCCGGTGCTCGGGAGCGTGCGCGCCGCGGGCAAGACCGGCTCGCTGGCCGACCGCAACCCGTTCCGCGACTACTCGTGGTTCGTGGGGTTCGCGCCCGTGGAGCGGCCGGTGGTGGCCGTGGCTGCGGTAGTGGTGAACGGCCTGTTCTGGAAGGTGAAGGCGCCCTACCTTGCCCGCGAGGCGATGCGCGTGCGCCTGCGGGACGAGCGCACCGGCGCGCGCCGGGCCTCGCGCTAGCGCGGCATGACCGAGAATCCCGTCCCGCCCGCTGCCTCGCCGCGCCGCCTGCGGATCGCCATCGTCGGCATCGGCGTCGCGGCCGCCGCGCTGCTGCTGTGGGCGGGGCTCCGCACGGCGCTTCCGGCGAGACTGGCCGAGCGCACCATGGACGCCCAGCGCCGGGACGAGCCGGCGACGGGCTTCCGCCTCGTGGACCGGCGCGGGCGCGTGGCGACGCTCGAGTCGTACCGGGGCCGCGCGGTGTTCCTGAACTTCTGGGCCACGTGGTGCGCGCCGTGCCGCGAGGAAATGCCCTCGCTGGAGGCCCTGGCGCGCTCGGTCGAGCCCGCGTCGGCGGCGTTCGTGACGCTGTCCGTAGACGAGACCTGGGAAGCGGTCGACGCGTTCTTCGGCGGGCGCGAGCCGCCGTTCGAGGTGTACCTGGATCCGGAGCGGAAGCTCGCGACGCAGTACGGCACGCTGCTGTTTCCCGAAACCTATCTCGTCGACGCGCAGGGACGCCTGGTCTACAAGCTGGAGGGTCCCCGCGACTGGACCGCGCCGGGTGCGCGCACGCTGCTGGAGCGTGCCGGCGCGCGGTTCCGGCAGGCGGATGGCGGCGGGCGTCGGCCGGGCGGCGCCGGGTAGAGGTCGGGCCCGGACTGCGGCCATCGACCTCCGGAATCCATCGCCGTCGCTTTCCTGCCGGACGCCAGGTCGGGGATGATCGGGGAGGATTGCCGGGTGCGCGCACCTGAAGGCCGGGTGCGACGAGGACCGGTGCGAGCGGCAGTGCGCCTGTCGCTGCGGCTGTCGCGCTGATATCCTCCCGGTCATGGAGCACCCGCAGCACCCCGCCCCGCCCGCGCTCGCCCGCCCGCCGTTCGCGGCGATGGTGCTGCGCGGCCAGCCGCTGGCGGTCGACTGGTCGAGCTGGCACTTGGACGAGGACGACAAGGCTCAGACTCAGGTTTCGCCCTTTTTTCGGCTGCCGGCCAACGTGTCCGCTCCCGGCCGGTTAGGTCGGGCGGCGTAGCTCGCGGCGGATTCTCGCGGCGGAGAGCCGCTCCAGCTTGGCCA
>Ga0172369_10000544_pt1 | contig 56060 bp, 67 predicted proteins | sample LakKiv25m_FD_114539 | JGI IMG/M metagenome (GOLD analysis project Ga0172369, IMG submission 114539) | Freshwater microbial communities from Kabuno Bay, South-Kivu, Congo - kab_022012_11.25m | ecosystem: Environmental > Aquatic > Freshwater > Lake | place: Democratic Republic of the Congo...
GGTCACCGACGAGATCGTCTACCTGGACGCCTCCGAGGAGGAGCAGGAGTTCGTGAACGCGAAGACGGGCGAGGTCCGCTACGTCACCATCGCCCAGGCGAACGCTCCCTTCGACCCCAAGACCGGCAAGTTCCAAGACGAGTTCGTCTTGGCGCGCACGCGCGCCGGCGCCGACATCGTCAAGGTGCCGCCGGCGCAGATCGACTACATGGACGTGAGCCCCACCCAGCTCGTCTCGGTGGCCACGGCGCTGATCCCCTTCCTCGAGCACGACGACGCCAACCGCGCCCTCATGGGCTCGAACATGCAGCGCCAGGCCGTGCCGCTGCTCGACTCGGAGGCGCCGTTCGTCGGCACCGGCATGGAGTTCCGGGCCGCCGTCGACACCGGCGATGTGATCCTCGCCGAGCGCGGCGGCAAGGTCGCGTACGTCGACGCCGATCACATCGAGGTCGACGTGGGCAAGGGCGAGGTCGACACCTACGACCTCGTCAAGTTCATGCGCTCCAACCAGGGCACGCTGATCCACCAGAAGCCGCTCGTGTTCCCCGGCGACAGGGTGCTGCACAAGGACGTGCTCGCCGACGGATCCTCCACCGATCAAGGCGAGCTCGCGCTCGGCCGTAACCTCCTCGTCGCGTTCATGAGCTGGGAGGGCTACAACTTCGAGGACGCCATCATCCTCAGCGAGAAGGTCGTGAAGAACGACCTCCTCTCCTCGATCCACATCGAGGAGTACGAGGTGGACGCCCGCACGACCAAGCTCGGCGACGAGGAGATCACGCGCGACATCCCCAACCGTTCGGAGGAGTCGCTCAAGGACCTCGACGAGCGCGGCATCGTGCGCATCGGCGCCGAGGTCAACTCCGGCGACCTCCTGGTCGGCAAGGTCACCCCCAAGGGCGAGACCGAGCTCACCGCCGAGGAGAAGCTCATCCGCGCCATCTTCAAGGAGAAGGCCCGCGAGGTGCGCGACACCAGCCTCAAGGTGCCGCACGGTGAGGGCGGCAAGGTCATCGACGTCAAGATCTTCTCGCGCGAGAACAACGACGAGCTGCCGCCCAGCGTCAACGAGCTGGTGCGCGTCTACGTCGCCAAGAAGCGCAAGATCGCCGAGGGCGACAAGCTCGCCGGCCGGCACGGCAACAAGGGCGTCATCTCCAAGATCGTCCCCGAGGAGGACATGCCGCACCTCGAGGACGGCACCCCCGTCGAGATCATCCTCAACCCGCTCGGCGTGCCGAGCCGGATGAACATCGGCCAGGTGCTCGAGACGCACCTCGGCTGGGCTGCGCACGCCGGCTTCCAGGCCGACGGAGGCCGCAGCAACACGCCGGCCCGCGTCGCCTCACCGGTCTTCGACGGCGCCACGATCGAGGAGATCGACGAGCTGCTCATCCGCAGCAGCGAGGAGACTCCGGACAACCCGGTCGAGTTCAAGATCAACCGCAAGGAGCCCGCGGGGCGTCAGTGCTCCGGCAAGGTGTGGATGTACGACGGCCGCACCGGCGAGCGCTTCGACAACAAGGTCACGATCGGCTACATGTACATCCTCAAGCTGCTGCACCTCGTGGACGACAAGATCCACGCGCGCAGCACCGGCCCGTACTCCCTCGTCACGCAGCAGCCCTTGGGCGGCAAGGCCCAGTTCGGCGGCCAGCGCTTCGGCGAGATGGAGGTCTGGGCGCTCGAGGCGTACGGCGCCGCGTACGTGCTCCAGGAGATGCTCACCATCAAGTCCGACGACACCGTCGGCCGCGTCAAGGCCTACGAGGCGATCGTCAAGGGTGAGAACATCGCGAAGCCCAACATCCCCGAGTCGTTCAAGGTCCTCATGAAGGAGATCCAGAGTCTGGCTCTCGATATGAGCGTCCAGAGCGAGGCGGGCGACGTGCTCGAGGTACGCGAGGAGGACGACGACCTCCTGCGCGCCGCGGAGGAGCTCGGCATCGACCTCACCGCCGGTCTGCGCCGGCAGCAGGCCGAAGCCGGCGAGCTCGAGCAGGCCGGAGTCGACACCTCGGCCCTTCAGGACGTCATCGGCGCCGGCAACGCGCCGGCTGAGGTGACCGAAGAGGTCGAGCCGGAGCCCGCCGCCGATGTGGTGGACGCGACCCAGGACCTGCTGGCCGCCGCCGCGGCGCTCACGATCGACGTCGGGGCACTCGGCGCCGACGGAGCCGAGGCGCCCGACCTCGACGACATCCTGGACCTCGACGCGGCGGACCTCGAGTCCGACGACGCCGACTCGGAAGAAGAATGACGCCGCCTAGGCAGAGGGAGCGACTGTGATCGACATCAACAACTTCGACTCGATCCGCATCGGGCTGGCATCACCCAAGCAGATCGAGACGTGGTCGAAGGGCGAGGTCACCAAGCCCGAGACGATCAACTACCGCACGCTCAAACCCGAGCGCGACGGCCTGTTCTGCGAGCGCATCTTCGGGCCCACCAAGGACTGGGAGTGCTACTGCGGCAAGTACAAGCGCGTGCGCTACAAGGGCATCATCTGCGAGCGCTGCGGCGTGGAGGTCACCCGCGCCAAGGTGCGTCGTGAGCGCAGGGGCCACATCAGGCTGGCGGCGCCCGTCAGCCACATCTGGTTCTTCAAGGGTGTGCCCTCGCGCATGGGCTACCTGCTCGACATCGCCCCGAAGGAACTCGAGAAGGTCCTGTACTTCGGCGGCAGCTACGTCATCATCTCGGTCGACTCCGAGCGCCGCGACAACGACCTCCTGATGCTGCAGGAGCGGATCGACGAGATCAAGGAGCGGTACGACACCTACGCCGAGGGCCGCCGTGCCGCCATCGAGGCCATGCACGACGAAGTCGTCGAGATCGTCGACGGCGAGCGCGAGGCCGACGCCTTCCACGTGGACAGCGACCCCGAGGACGAGTTCGGCTTCTTCAACTACTTCGACATCTTCGAGTCCTACCGCCGCGTCGCGGTCAACGTCGCGTCGCTCGGCCCGGACGAGGTCAAGCTGCAGCGCACCAAGGTCGACAAGCTGCGCGACGACTACGTCGACCGCGGCTTCAAGAACGTGGCGCATGCCAAGGAGCAGATCGACAAGGCGTGGGAAGCGTTCAAGACCATCGCCCCGCGCGAGGTCGTCGGTGACGAGGCGCTCTACCAGCAGATGGAGCGCATGTTCGGCCGTGAGGCCGGCTACGAGCCGGAGAGCTTCGGCGTGTACTTCACCGGCGGCACCGGCGCGGAGGCCGTGCGCGAACTGCTCAAGCGTGTCGACCTCGACGCCGAGGCGACCGATCTGCGCGAGACCATCCACACGGCCAAGGGCCAGCGTCAGGCCCGCGCCGTCAAGCGCCTCAAGGTCGTCTCTGCCTTCCTGCGCAGCGGCAACCACCCGGAGTGGATGATCCTCGACGTCATCCCGGTCATCCCGCCGGAACTGCGCCCCATGGTGCAGCTCGACGGTGGCCGCTTCGCCACGAGCGACCTCAACGACCTCTACCGGCGCGTGATCAACCGCAACAACCGCCTCAAGCGGCTGCTCGACCTGCAGGCGCCGGACATCATCGTCAACAACGAGAAGCGCATGCTTCAGGAGGCCGTCGACGCGCTGTTCGACAACGGCCGCCGCGGCCGCGCCGTGACGGGACCCGGCAACCGCCCCCTCAAGTCGCTCAGCGACATGCTCAAGGGCAAGCAGGGCCGCTTCCGGCAGAACCTGCTCGGCAAGCGCGTCGACTACTCCGGCCGCTCGGTGATCGTGGCGGGGCCGCACCTCAAGATGCACCAGTGCGGCCTCCCCAAGATGATGGCGCTCGAGCTCTTCAAGCCGTTCATCATGAGCCGCCTCGTGGGCCGCAAGATGGTCCAGAACATCAAGGCGGCCAAGAAGATGGTCGAGTCCATGGTGCCCGAGGTCTGGGACATCCTGGAGGAGGTCATCACCGAGCATCCGGTGATGCTGAACCGCGCGCCCACCCTGCACCGGCTTGGCATCCAGGCGTTCGAGCCGCTGCTGGTCGAGGGCAAGGCCATCCAGATCCATCCGCTCGTCTGCGCGGCGTTCAACGCCGACTTCGACGGTGACCAGATGGCCGTCCATCTCCCCCTGAGCTGGGAGGCACAGGCCGAGGCGCGTGTGCTCATGCTCAGCACCAACAACATCCTCTCGCCGGCGCACGGCAAGCCCATCGCCGTGCCCAGCCAGGACATGGTCATCGGCGTGTACTACCTCACGTACCACGCCGAGGACGACCTCAGCGAGGCGCAGCCCGACCACTTCGGCGAACGGCTGCCGACCTTCAGCGGGTACGACGAAGTGCAGCGTGCCTGGGAACAGCGCATCCTCGACCAGCGCGAGGTGCCGACCAAGCGCGAGCTCGGTATCGCCGAGTTCACGCGCCGGCCCATCATCCTGCGTCTCCCGGGTGGCGGGCGCGTCGTCACGACGGTCGGCCGCGGACTCTTCAACATGCGCGTCGAGGAGGGCCTGCGTGAGGTCCTCGGTCCGGAGTATCAGGGCGACTACACGTACATCAACTACACGATGACCAAGAAGGGGCTCGCGACCTTCATCAACAGGCTGGTCGCGCTCTACGGCGCCAACAAGGTGGCTCGCATCCTCGACGTGTTCAAGGAGGTCGGCTTCCACTTCGCGACCCGAGCCGCGGTCACCGTGTCCAAGAACGACGTCGTCGTCCCGGCCAAGGAGAAGGCGGAGATCCTCGGTACGCATGAGGCCATGGTCGAGAAGCTCCAGGAGGAGTACGACAACGGCTTCCTCTCCGAGGAGGAGCGCCGCAACAAGGTCCAGGAGATCTGGCGAGAGGCCGACGTGCAGATCACGGCGGCCACGCGGGCGAACTTCAATCCGCTCAACCCGATCTACATGATGGCCACCTCCGGCGCCCGCGGAGACATCAAGCAGATCCGCCAGCTCGCCGGCTGGCGCGGCCAGATGGCCAATCCGAAGGGCGAGATCGTCGAGCAGCCGGTGAAGTCGAGCTTCATCGAGGGCCTCTCGGTGCTCGAGTTCTTCATCTCCACCCACGGCGCCCGCAAGGGCCTCGCCGACACGGCCCTGCGTACCGCCGACTCCGGGTATCTCACCCGGCGCCTCGTCGATGTCTGTCAGGACGTGACCATCAGCGATGAGGACTGCGGCACCAAAGAGTACGTGCCCATGTCGCCGTGGTCGCGTCGTCGCGAGGAGAACCCCGAGCTCGAAGGCACGACGCTGGCCGAGGACGTCAGGCGGCCGCGCAGCGACCGGGTCGTCCTCAAGAAGGGCGAGAAGATCGGACCCGCCCAGATCGGGCTGCTCCGCGAGGTCTACTCGACGCTGCCCAACGCCAAAGTCAAGGTCAAGAAGGGCAAGGCGGCCGGCGCGCTCATCGCCATGTGGACCCACGAGCCGAACGAGAACCTCCTCGGACGCCATCTCGGCGACGCCGTCATCGAGGAGACCACCGGCGAGGTCGTGTTCGACCGCGACACGCACATCGACGTCGAGACGCGCGACCAGATCCTCGACATCCTGGCGCGCAGTTCGCAGACCGACCCGATGGTCCCGGTGCGCAGTGTGCTCAAGTGCGACGCCGAGATCGGCGTCTGCCAGAAGTGCTACGGCTACGCTCTCGCGAACAACGCGCCCGCCGAGATCGGCGACGCCGTCGGTCACGTCGCGGCGCAGTCGATCGGCGAGCCGGGCACGCAGCTCACGATGCGCACCTTCCACACCGGCGGCATCGCCGGAGCGGACATCACCCACGGCCTGCCGCGTGTGGTCGAGCTCTTCGAGGCGCGCAAGCCGAAGGGCGTGGCGCGCATCGCCGAGGTCTCCGGCAAGGTCGCGATCGAAGACAGCGAGCGCGGCTGCAAAGTCACGATCACGCCCGACGAGGGCGCGGCGAAGGAGTACACGTTCGCCACGCGCCGCACGCACGTCCTCGTCGAGGACGGCGACTGGGTCGAGGAGGGGACGCCGCTCGCTCCCGGCTCCCTGTATCCGGCCGACCTGCTCAAGCACGCCGGCGCCACGAAGACCGAGCGCTATCTGGTGAACGAGGTGCAGGAGGTCTACCGCTCTCAGGGCGTCGAGATCAACGACAAGCACATCGAGCTCATCGTGCGGCGCATGATGCGCAAGGTGCGTGTGGTCACGGCCGGGGACACGCAGTTCCTGCCGGGCCAGCTCGTCGACCGCTACACGTTCGTCGCGGAGAACCAGCGCATGGCCGACGAGGGCGGCGAAACGGCCGAGTCCGAGGAGATCATCCTCGGCATCACCAAGGCGTCGCTGGCCACCGAGAGCTTCCTGAGCGCGGCCTCCTTCCAGGAGACCACCAAGGTGCTCACCGACGCCGCCATCGAGGGCAAGGTCGACACCCTCGCCGGCCTCAAGGAGAACATCATCATCGGCAAGCTCATCCCGGCGGGGACGGGGCTGCGGCAGTACCGCGGCATCGACATCCTCCCGGCGGGACGGGCCGAGGCGCTGGCCGAGGCCGACCGTCTCATGACCGGCGACCCGGCCTGGGAGTTCGACCAGGACGCCGACTGACGGCGCCGACCGGCGCGAAGAGGGCAGGGGCTGCGGCCGCAGCCGCCGCATCTTGCGGCCGCAGCCCCGTTTCGCTAAACTACGTGGCCGCTGTCCCCAGCGGCAGGCAAGAGAGACCAGAGAGGTCAGATGACAACCATCAGCCAGCTCGTCCGCAAGGGGCGTGAGAGCAAGTCGAAGCGCTCCAAGACCCCCGCGCTCAAGGGTTCGCCCCAGAAGCGCGGCGTCTGCACGCGCGTCTACACCGTGACCCCCAAGAAGCCGAACTCCGCCCTGCGCAAGGTCGCCCGTGTCAGGCTGGTCAATGGGATGGAAGTCACGTCGTACATCCCCGGCATCGGCCACAACCTGCAGGAGCACTCCGTGGTGCTCGTGCGCGGCGGCCGCGTCAAGGATCTGCCGGGTGTGCGCTACAAGGTCATCCGCGGCTCGCTGGACGCCTCGGGCGTGGCCGACCGCAAGAAGGCCCGCTCGCGCTATGGGTCCAAGGCCAAGGGGTGAGGTAGATATGCCGCGCAGAGGTACCGTCACGCGCCGGGAAGTCCTCCCGGACCCCGTCTACAACAGCAAGCTGGTCACGCAGGTCATCAACAAGGTCCTGCTCGACGGCAAGAAGAGCAGCGCCGAGCAGATCGTCTACGGCGCTCTCGAGATCGTGCGCGAGAAGACCGGCCGCGAGCCGGTCGACGTGCTGCAGGACTCCATCCAGGCGCTCACGCCGCACCTCGAGGTGCGCAGCCGGCGCGTCGGTGGAGCCACCTACCAGGTTCCGGTCGAGGTGCCCGGGCGTCGCGCCCGCACCCTGGCCATCCGCTGGCTGGTCGCGTTCGCCCGCGACCGCCGCGAAAAGGTCATGGCCGAGCGCCTCGCCGGCGAGATGCTCGACTCGCTCGCCGGTCAGGGCGGCGCGTTCAAGAAGAAGGACGATATCTTCCGCATGGCGCAGGCGAACAAGGCCTTCGCGCATTATCGCTGGTAATCCGCCGGAAGCCCCTCACTGACCTTCGTCGGTGAGGGGCTTTCGCATGGAAGGAACACGGGCACAGGGTATGCGACAGTACGCGCTCGACAACACGCGAAACATCGGCATCATGGCGCACATCGACGCCGGCAAGACCACGACGACCGAGCGCATCCTGTACTACACGGGAAAGACGCACAAGATCGGCGAGGTCCACGAGGGCGCGGCGGTCATGGACTGGATGGCACAGGAGCAGGAGCGCGGCATCACCATCACCTCGGCCGCGACCACCGTCGCCTGGCGCGACACGCAGATCAACATCATCGACACACCCGGTCACGTCGACTTCACGATGGAGGTCGAGCGAAGCTTGCGCGTGCTCGACGGCGCCATCGCCCTGTTCTGCTCAGTCGGGGGCGTGGAACCGCAGTCCGAGACGGTGTGGCGTCAGGCCGACAAGTACGGCATCCCTCGCATCGCCTTCGTGAACAAGATGGACCGGATCGGCGCCGATTTCTTCCGCGGCCTCGAGATGATGGTCGACCGCCTCGGCGCGAACCCGGTGGCGCTGCAGGTGCCGATCGGCCGTGAAGCCGAGTTCCGCGGCATCATCGACCTGATCGAGATGAACGCCATCGTCTATCAGGACGAACTGGGCACGGACTTCGAGGTCGTCGATATCCCGGACGAGCATCGCGCCCTGGCCGACGAGTACCGCCTCAAACTCATCGAGTCGATCGCCGACCACGACGACCATCTGCTCGAGACCTACCTCGACGGCGGCGAGGTCACGCCGACGCACATGCGCGAGGTGATCCGCCAGGCGACGCTCGACATCAGCATCACGCCCGTGCTCTGCGGCTCCGCTTTCAAGAACAAGGGCGTGCAGCCGCTCATGGACGCCATCGTCGATTTCCTGCCGTCGCCGCTCGACGTGCCCTCGGTGACCGGGGTCAAGCCGAACGGTGACGAGGTGACGCGCAAGACCGACGACGACGCGCCTTTCGCAGCGCTCGCCTTCAAGGTCGCCGTGGACCCGTACGTGGGCAAGCTCACGTACTTCCGTGTCTACTCCGGCACGCTCAAGGCCGGCTCGTACGTGCTCAACTCCAGCAAGGACAAGCGGGAGCGCATCAGCCGCATCCTGCAGATGCACGCCAACCACCGTGAGGACCGCGACGAGATCTACGCCGGTGAGCTCGCCGCTGCCGTCGGGCTCAAGAACACCGGCACCGGCGACACGCTCTGTGACCCGTCCAAACCGGTGATCCTCGAGTCCATGGAGTTCCCGGAACCGGTCATCATGGTCGCCATCGAGCCCAAGACCAAGGCGGACGAGGAAAAGCTCGGCAACTCGCTCCAGCGCCTCGCCGAAGAAGACCCGACCTTCCGCGTCCACACGGACGAGGAGACCGGGCAGACCATCATCGCCGGCATGGGCGAGTTGCACCTTGAGATTATCGTCGACCGCCTGGTGCGCGAGTTCAACGTCGACGCCAACGTCGGCCGGCCGCAGGTCGCCTACCGCGAGACCGTCCGCAACAGGGTCGAGAAGGTCGAGGGCAGGTTCGTCCGTCAGTCGGGAGGCCGCGGCCAGTACGGTCACGTGCTCATCCACATGGAGCCCAACGAGCCCGGCGGCGGCTACGAGTTCGAGAGCCGCATCATGGGCGGGTCGATCCCGCGGGAGTACATCCCGTCGGTCGACGACGGTATCCAGGAGGCCATGAGCACCGGCGTGCTCGCCGGGTACCCGATGGTCGACATCAAGGTGACGCTCGTGGACGGGAGCTACCACGAGGTGGACTCGTCGGACATGGCGTTCAAGATCGCCGGCTCGCTGGCGTTCAAGAACGCCGCTCAGAAGGCGAAGCCGGTCCTGCTCGAGCCGATGATGGCGGTCGAGGTCGTCACCCCGGCCGATTTCATGGGTGACGTCATGGGAGACATCAACTCGCGACGCGGCCACATCGACGGCATGGAGCCGCGCGGCAACGCCCAGGTGATCAGCGCCACGGTACCGCTCTCGACGATGTTCGGGTACGCTACCGACCTGCGTTCGGCGACACAGGGCAGGGCCACCTACACGATGCAGTTCAAGCACTATGCCGAGGTGCCCGCCTCCATCGCCACAGAGATCGTCGCGAAGGTGCGCGGATGAGCCGGCGCGAGCACAACGGTGTTTGCCCAAGCATGCCGGCGTCGTGTATACTGCCGACCTTTGGTACGGCAGGCAGCCGTGCCGATTTTTGTGTGACCTCAACCTCCGGGTTTCGGGAAAAGGAGTAGCAGTCATGGCCAAGCAGAAGTTTGACCGCAGCAAGCCGCACATGAACGTGGGCACCATCGGTCACGTCGACCACGGCAAGACCACGCTCACCGCTGCGATCACGCTCGTGCTGCACAATCGCGGTGGCAACACGGAGTTCACCGCGTTCGACATGATCGACAAGGCGCCGGAAGAGCGTGAGCGCGGCATCACCATCGCCACGGCTCACGTCGAGTACGAGACCGAGAAGCGCCACTATGCGCACGTCGACTGCCCGGGCCATGCCGACTACATCAAGAACATGATCACCGGCGCGGCCCAGATGGACGCCGCCATCCTCGTGGTCGGCGCCGACGACGGCCCGATGCCACAGACCCGTGAGCACATCCTGCTCGCTCACCAGGTCAACGTGCCGAACGTCATCGTGTACATGAACAAGGTCGACCTCGTCGACGACCCCGAGCTCCTCGAGCTGGTCGAGATGGAGGTTCGCGAGCTGCTCAGCGAGTACGAGTTCCCGGGCGACGAGATCCCGGTCGTCAAGGGTTCGGCCCTCAAGGCGCTGGAGTGTGGCTGCGGCAAGCCAGACTGCGAGTGGTGCGGCAGCATCATCGAGCTCACGAACGCACTCGACAGCTACCTTCCCGAGCCTGAGCGCGACATCGACAAGCCCTTCCTGATGCCGGTGGAGGACGTGTTCACGATCACCGGTCGCGGCACGGTCGCTACCGGTCGTGTGGAGCGTGGCATCGTCAAGGTCGGCGAGGAGATCGAGATCGTCGGTATGCGCGACAAGCCGATGAAGACCACGGTCACCGGCGTCGAGATGTTCCGCAAGCTGCTCGACGAGGGCAGGGCCGGCGACAACATCGGCGTCCTGCTGCGCGGCACCAAGCGCGAAGAGGTCGAGCGCGGCATGGTCTGCTGCAAGCCCGGCAGCATCACGGGCCACACGCAGTTCATGGCTCAGGTGTACGTCTTGAGCAAGGACGAAGGCGGCCGTCACACGCCGTTCTTCAACGGCTACCGCCCGCAGTTCTACTTCCGCACGACCGACGTCACCGGCGTCATCACCCTTCAGGAGGGCGTCGAGATGGTCATGCCGGGCGACAATACGGAGATGGAAGTCAAGCTCATCACCCCGATCGCGATGGAAGAGGGACTGCGCTTCGCCATCCGCGAGGGCGGCCGCACCGTGGGCGCCGGGGCGATCTCCAGGATCATCGAATAGACTCAGGACCAGACTGGGCCGGGCGTGCGCTTCGCACGCTTGCGTGTGCGACACGCCCGGCTACGTGAACAGGACGGAGAAGGCTAGAGTGGCACAGCAGAAGATCCGCATACGGTTGAAGTCTTACGATCACGAGCTGATCGAGCGCAGCGCGCAGTCCATCGTGGAAACGGCGCAGCGCAGTGGCGCGACCATCTCCGGCCCCGTGCCGCTCCCCACCGAGAAGAACGTGTACTGCGTGATCAAGAGTCCGTTCAAGGACAAGGACTCCCGCGAGCACTTTGAGATCCGCACGCACAAACGGCTCATCGACATCCATCAGCCGACGCCCAAGACCGTCGACCAGCTGATGCGACTCGATCTGCCGGCCGGCGTCCACATCGAGATCAAGCTGTAGGGCAATGACAGGCATCATCGGCAAAAAGATGGGCATGACCCAGCTCTTCGACGACGACGGCAACGTGATCGCCGTCACCGTCGTCCAGGCTGGCCCCTGTCCCGTCACCCAGGTACGCACTCTCGACCTCGACGGCTACGAGGCCGTTCAGCTCGCCTTCGAGGAGTGCAAGGACAAGCACATCAGCAAGCCGGAGCTCGGCCACCTCAAGAAGGCCGGTCTCAAGCACGGCATGCGTCATCTCGTGGAGTTCGAGGCCGCCGGCGACCTCAAGGTCGGTGACACGGTCACCGTCGAGTCGTTCGAGGACGGCCAGGCCGTCACCGTCGCCGGCGTCAGCAAGGGAAAGGGCTTCCAGGGCACGATCAAGCGGCACAACTTCGGTCGCGGGCCCGAGACCCACGGTTCACACAACGTCCGCCAGCCGGGTTCTATCGGCGCCAGCGCGTACCCCGCGCGTGTCTTCAAGGGCATGCGCATGAGTGGGCATATGGGGGCGCAGCGCGTCACCCAGCAGGGTCTCAAGATCGTCCGTCGCGACGTCGAGAACAACCTGTTGCTCATCAAGGGTTCGGTGCCCGGCGCCAAGAACTCCGTCCTCGTCATCAAGGGTAGGTAGCAGTGACCGCCGACGAGACCAGGAAGACTCCAGACGTCGAGGCCGCCGCGGCGGCCGACACGCCGGCAGCCAAGAAGGCCGCCGCCAAGAAGCCGGCAGTCAAGAAGGCCGCTCCCGCCAAGGCAGCGGCCGAGCCGGCCGCCGCCAAGGCCGCATCCGCCAAGGAAGCGGCCAGGCCGGCCGCCAAGAAGGCCGCTCCCGCCAAGGCGGAGAAGGCCGAGCCGACTGCCAGGAAGCCTGCCGCCAAGAAGCCGGCAGCCAAGAAGGCCGCGCCCGCCGAGAAGGCCGCGCCTGCCGAGAAGAAGCCGGTGGCCAAGAAGGCCGCGGCCAAGAAGCCGGCCGCCAAGAAGGCCGCTCCCGCCAAGGCCGAGAAGGCCGAGAAGGCCGCCAGGAAGCCGGCCTTCGAGCGTCCGCCCAAGCCGGTCGCCGCGAAGAAGCCTGAGTCCGAGGAGCGCAAGGGCGCCGCCGGTGTCGCCACGGTCGTCGACGCCTCCGGCAAGGAGCTCGAGACGCGCAAGCTGGCCGCCGACCGTTTCGCGGTCCCCGCCGACGTGAACACTCTGCACCTCGCCGTGCGCGCCGAGCAGGCGGCCCGCCGTCGCGGCACCGCCTCCAGCAAGACCCGCGGCGAGGTCAGCGGCTCCACCGCCAAGCTGTACCGCCAGAAGGGCACCGGCCGTGCTCGCGCCGGCAGCGTCAAGTCGCCGATCCGCACCGGCGGCGGCGTCACCTTCGGGCCCCGGCCGCGCAGCTTCGACATCAAGATCAACCGCAAGGTCATGCGCAAGGCGCTGGCGATGGCTCTGAGCGACCGTGCCGCCAACGGCCGCGTGTTCGTGGCCGCCGGTCTTGAGCTCGACGAACCGAGCACCCACACCGTCGAGACCTTGCTCGTCAATCTCGACATCGCCGCGCCGGTGCTGATCGTCACGCAGGACGAGCCGGTCGTCACGAAGTCGGTCCGCAACCTCTCGTACGCCGAGGCGTCGGAGGTGGCTGCCCTGTCCACCGAGCAGGTGCTGCGCGCCCGCTCGCTGGTCCTCACCGAGAAGGCGTTCGCCGCCCTGAATGAGGCGTGACCCATGGTTGAAGCAGAGAAGATCATCATCCGGCCGATCATCAGCGAGAAGAGCTACGCGCAGATCGACCACAACCGGTACACCTTCGAGGTGCATCCCGACGCGCACAAGACGATGATCGCCCAGGCGATCCAGCAGCTCTTCAGTGTGACCGTCGTGGCCGTCAGCACCGCGAACATCCGACCCAAGCCGAAGCGTCGCGGGATGACCAAGGGACGCACTTCGGCCTGGAAGAAGGCCGTCGTGCAGCTCTCGCCCGGCGACAAGATCGAATTCTTCGAGGGCAGGTAATGGGCATCAAGAGATTCAAGCCGACCTCGCCCGGCCGCCGTTTCATGACGGTCGACACGTTCGAGGACATCACACGCACCGAGCCCGAGCGCTCGCTGGTCGCGCCGCTCAAGAAGAACGGCGGCCGCAACAGCTACGGCCGCATCACCACCCGTCACCAGGGCGGCGGCCACAAGCGACGCTACCGCATCATCGACTTCAAGCGCGACAAGGACGGCGTGCCGGCGAAGGTCGCGCACATCGAGTACGACCCCAACCGGTCGGCGCGTATCGCCCTCCTGCACTATGCGGACGGCGAGAAGCGGTACATCCTTGCTCCGCAGGGTCTCAAGGTCGGCGACACCGTCGAGTCCGGCGCCGGCGCCGACATCAAGCCCGGCAACGCCCTGCCGCTGGAGAACATCCCGTCGGGTACGACGGTCCACAACATCGAACTGCAGCCGGGTCGCGGCGGGCAGCTGGTCCGCAGCGCCGGCACGAGTGCGCAGCTGCAGGCCAAGGAGAAGGGCTACGGCGTCGTGCGGCTGCCCTCCGGTGAGTTGCGCCGCATCAGGCTCACGTGTCGTGCCACCGTGGGAGAGATCGGGAACAGCGACCACTCCAACATCGACGGCGGCAAGGCCGGGCGCACGCGCTGGCGCGGCGTCCGTCCGACCGTCCGTGGCACCGCCATGAACCCCGTCGACCACCCGCACGGCGGCGGCGAGGGCAAGACGACGGCCGGCCGGCATCCGGTCACCCCGTGGGGCGTTCCCACGCTCGGCTACCGGACCCGCGCCACCCACAAGTCTTCCGACAAGTTCATCATCCGCGGCCGCAAACGCGGCAAGCGCGGGTAAGGCTGGAGGCACCTTTTGAGCAGGTCAGCAAAGCCGGGTCCGTTCGTCGCCGAGCGCCTGTTGGAGCGCATCGAGCAGATGAACGCCGCCGGCCAGAAGAAGATGATCAAGACCTGGTCGCGGGCCTCGACGGTGTTCCCCGACATGGTCGGTCACACCATCGCTGTGCACGACGGGCGCAAGCACGTGCCCATCTTCATCAGCGAGTCCATGGTCGGTCACAAGCTGGGTGAGTTCGCGCTCACCCGTACGTTCCGCGGTCACATCAAGGGCGACCGCTCGGCGAGAAGGTAAGCAGGAATGGCAGTCAGAGCACAGGCCAAGTACGTGCGTGTCGCCCCGCGCAAAGCGCGCGAGGCGGCCGACCTCATCCGCGGCAAGTCGGTGGCCGAGGCACGCAGCACGCTGTTTTTCGCGAACCGGAACTCCGCTCGTGTCGTCAAGGCGGTGCTCGATTCGGCAGTCGCCAACGCCGAGCACAACAATGCCCTCTCGGCCGACGACCTGTACGTCAAGGAGGCGCGTGTCGATGAGGGGCCTACCCTCAAGCGCTGGCAGTTCCGTGCCATGGGCCGCGTGAACCGTATCCGCAAGCGCAGCAGCCACATCACCATCGCGGTCGAGCAGAGGGAGGGCCGTTCCTAATGGGCCAGAAGGTGCATCCGGGCGGCTTCCGCGTCGGCATCATCCACGACTGGAAGTCGCACTGGTACACGGAGAAGGAGTTCAAGCAGTTCCTGGCCGAGGACGAGCGCATCCGCCTGCACATCCTGGGCAAGCTCTCACACGCGGGACTGTCCCGGATCATGATTCGCAAGGACCAGAACAACGTGACCATCGACATCCACACCGCCCGCCCCGGCATCGTGATCGGGAAGAGCGGCTCCGAGGTCGACGCGCTGCGCAAAGAGATCCACGCGATGACGAAGAAGAACGTCCAGGTCAACATCATCGAGGTCAAGCGCCCCGAGCTCGATGCCGTCCTGGTCGCGCAGTCGATCGCCGAACAGCTGGAGAATCGCGTGAGCTTCCGCCGCGCGATGAAGCGCGCCCTCACGAGCGCCATGCGCTCGGGCGCCGCCGGCATGCGCGTCCGCTGCGGCGGGCGTCTGGGCGGCGCAGAGATGGCGCGCAACGAGCACTACAGCGAAGGCCGCGTCCCGCTCCACACGCTGCGCGCGGACATCGACTACGGCTTCCGTGAGGCGCGCACGACCTTCGGCCGCATCGGGGTCAAGGTCTGGATCAACAAGGGCGAGATCCTGCCTGAGGGCTACCCGATGGACGAGGCCAAGGCCCGTCAGGAGCGCGATGAGCAGCGCCGCGACGACCGTGGTCGCGACCGGCGTGGTCCGCGCCGCGACGGTGGCCCCGGCCGCGGTCCGAGCCGTGGCCCCGGGGGTCAGAACCGTGGTCCCGGCGGTCCCAGCCGTGGTCCCGGCGGTCCGAGTCGTGGCCCGGGCGGTCAGAACCGCGGTTTCGGCGGTCAGAACCGCGGCCCGGGCGGTCAGAACCGCTCCGTCGGCCCGAAGGCTCCCATGGGGCGTCAGGCCCCGAACCGTTCCGCGGCTCCGAAGCCGGCCGACGCGCCCAAGGCGGCGCCGGCGACCGACAAGAAGCCCGACGAGCCCACCACCGAGCAGTAGGACGTAGACGATGCTCCTGCCGAAGAGAGTCAAGCACAGAAAACAGCAGCGCGGCCGCATGGCCGGCACGGCGAAGGGCGGCACCAGCGTGGAGTTCGGCCAGTATGGCCTGAAGGCGTTGGAGCGCGGCTGGATCACCAATCGCCAGATAGAGGCCGCCCGTATCGCCATGACCCGGTACATCAAGCGCGGCGGCAAGGTGTGGATCAACGTGTTCCCGCACAAGCCGGTCACGCGCAAGGCCGCGGAGACACGCATGGGCGGCGGCAAGGGTTCGCCCGAGTCGTGGGTGGCCGTGGTCAAGCCGGGCAAGGTCATGTTCGAGCTTGCCGGCGTCAGCGAGCCCGTCGCTCGCGAGGCCATGCGCCTGGCCGAGCACAAACTGCCCATCAAGTGCAAGTTCGTGACGAGGGAGGGCAGTCTCTTTGAAGGCTAGCAAGCTCCGCGAGCTCTCCGACGACGAGCTCATCCTGCGCCTCAAGGACACGCGCAAGGAGCTCTTCAACCTGCGCTTCCAGCACGCTACCGGGCAGCTCGACAATCCGAACAAGTTGAACGCGACTCGGCGTGAGATCGCTCGTCTGCTCACCATGCAGGCCGAGCGGGCGCGCGATCGCAAGGCAGCCGGTGGTGAAGTCTGATGGCGACGACGAAGAAGACCGACAGCGGCAAGCCCGCTCAGAAGCAGTCCGCGGCCCGCAAGCCGGCCGCCAAGAAGCCGGCCGCCAAGAAGGCCGCCCCGAAGAAGCCTGCGGCCAAGAAGGCGGCGGCTCCGGCCGCCGTCAAGCCGGTCAAGAAGGTCTCGGCCGCGCGCAGCAAGGCCAAGGCCGGGCGCGCGGCTCCCGAGAAGGTGCCCGGGCGCAAGGAACGTCGCGGCGTCGTCGTGAGCGATGCGATGGACAAGACCATCGTCGTGCGCATCGACGTGGCGCAGAAGCACGAGCGGTACGGCAAGGTCGTGCGCCGCTCCAGCAAGCTCCACGCCCACGACGAGCAGAACGCGGCCGGTATCGGTGACCTCGTGAGGGTCGTCGAGACGCGGCCGCTGAGCGCGACCAAGCGGTGGCGCCTCCTCGAGGTCCTCGAGAAGGCCAAGTAAGAAAGCCGGCAGAGGAAACACATGATCCAGGTTGAGTCCAGACTACGAGTCGCCGACAACACAGGCGCACGCGAGATCCTCTGCATCCGGATCCGCGGCGGCTCCAAGCGGCGCTACGCCACCGTCGGCGACATCATCGTCGGCACGGTCAAGGTCGCCACGCCCGGCGGCGGCGTCAAGAAGGGCGATGTGGTCCGCGCCGTGGTGGTGCGCACCAAGAAGGAGTTCGGTCGCAAGGACGGCACGTACATCGCGTTCGACGAGAACGCGGCCGTCCTCATCGACAACCAGAACAACCCGCGCGGGACCCGCATCTTCGGTCCTGTCGCTCGCGAGCTGCGCGAGAAGAACTTCATGAAGATCGTGTCGCTCGCGCCCGAGGTGCTGTGATGAGCGGGATCAAGATCAAGAAGGGCGACCAGGTCAGGGTCATGAGCGGCAAAGAGGCCGGCAAGACCGGCAAGGTCAAGCGCGTCGACACCGAGAAGGGGCGCGTCGTGCTCGAGCGGCTCAACATGGTGAAGAAGCACACCAAGCCCAACCCCAAGAAGAACCCGCAAGGGGGCGTGATCGAGCAGGAGGCGCCGTTGGACGTCTCCAACGTGATGCTCGTCTGCCCGGCCTGCGGTCAGCCGACCCGAGTGGGCTACCGCCTGCTGGACGGGGGCGGCAAGGTCCGGAAGTGTCGCCGCGAGAACTGCGGCAAAGACATCGATAAGGCGTAAATGACGATGGCCAGGCTCAAGGACAAGTATTTCAGCGAGATCGTGCCCGAGCTCAAGGAAGAGTTCGGCTACCGCAACGTGATGGAAGTCCCGCGCGTCACCAAAGTGACCCTGAACATGGGTGTCGGCGAGGCGAAGGTCAACGCCAAACTGCTCGACGACGCGATCGAGGACCTCGCCCTGATCTCCGGCCAGCGGCCGGCGGTCACGAAGGCGCGCAAGTCGATCGCCAGCTTCAAGCTGCGCGAGGGCATGTCCATCGGCTGTCGCGTGACGCTGCGCGGCGAGCGCATGTACGAGATGATCGATCGCCTCGTGTCGATCGCCCTGCCGCGGATCCGTGACTTCCGCGGCATCAGCCCGGACCAGTTCGACGGGCGCGGCAACTTCGCCATGGGCGTTCGCGAGCAGACCATCTTCCCCGAGATCGACTACGACTCGGTGGAGCAGTTCCGCGGTCTCAACGTCATCATCACGACGACCGCCAAGACGGACGAGGAAGGGCGCGCCCTGCTGAGCAAGCTGGGCATGCCGTTCCGTTCGAACTAGGAGCATCTGAAGCATGGCCAAGACATCCCTCGTGGTGAAAGCCGGGCGCAAGCAGCGCTACAAGACGCGCGAGTACAACCGCTGCCAGCGGTGCGGTCGGCCGCGCGCGTACTACCGCAAGTTCGGGCTCTGCCGCATCTGTCTGCGCGAAGTCGCGCACCAGGGCGTCATCCCCGGCCTGACCAAGTCGAGCTGGTGAGGAGGCGAGGACCATGTCAATGACGGACCCCATCGCCGATATGCTCACGCGCATCCGTAACGGCAGCACCGCGCGGCACAGCACGGTCGAGATCCCCGCGTCCCGCATGAAGGCGGAGATCGCGCGTCTGATGACCGAGCAGGGCTACATCGTCGGCTACGACACCAAGCAGGGTGAGCACGGCCAGGTCATCATCGTCGAGCTCAAGTACGGCAAGAACCGGGAGCGGGTCATCTCCGGCATCAAGCGTGTCTCCAAGCCAGGGCGTCGCATCTACGCCAAGAAGGAGACGCTGCCCAAGGTGCTCGGCGGGCTCGGCACCGCCATCATCTCCACGTCGCGAGGCCTCGTGACCAGCGCTGAAGCGCGCAAGCTGGGCCTTGGCGGCGAGGTCATCTGCTTCATCTGGTAAGGACGGGACATGTCGAGGATCGGAAAAGCCCCAATCCCGCTGCCGGACGGCGTGGACTTCAAGTACGACAACGCCGTCGTCACGGTCAAGGGCCCCAAGGGTGAGCTCACCCAGCGGGTGCCGCGCGAGATGATCGTCGAGGTCGGCGACGGCGTGATCGAGGTCAAGCGCCCGACCGAGAGCGGCCAGCACCGCTCACTGCACGGGCTCACGCGGACCCTCATCGCCAACATGGTGACCGGCGTCACAGACGGCTTCGAGAAGCGACTCGAGATCGTCGGCGTCGGCTACCGTGCCAGCCTCAAGGGCAGCGATCTCGAGCTGCTCGTCGGCTACAGCCACCCGGTGGTCATCGAGCCGCCGGAGCACATCGCCTTCGAGACGCCGCAGGCCACCGTGGTCGTCGTCAGGGGTATCGACAAGCAGGCCGTCGGTGAGATCGCCGCCAAGGTGCGATCGATCCGCCCGCCGGAACCGTACAAGGGCAAGGGAATCCGGTACGCCGGCGAGTACGTCCAGCGCAAGGTCGGCAAGCGCGCGTAAGGCGCTGCCTGAGAGAAGAGGAACGTCCAGAAGATGAGCGCACGCAGCATCAGAGAAGCCCGCGCCCGGCGCAAGCGCCGCATCCGCGGGCGCATCGAGGGCACGACCGAGCGCCCGCGCGTCTCGGTGTTCCGCTCGAACCGGGCGATCTACGCCCAGATCGTGGACGACGGCACCGCCGTCACGTTGGCATCGGCCCGCTCGGCAGAGGTCGAGGGCGGCGGCATGAAGAAGGCCGAGATCGCCATGAAGGTCGGCGAGCTGCTGGCGCAGCGGGCCAGGGAGAAGGGCATCGAGCGGGTCGTGTTCGACCGCTCGGGATATCTGTATCACGGCCGAGTCAAGGCTCTCGCCGAGGGCGCCCGCGAGGGCGGCCTGGTTTTCTGAGAAGGAGAATAGGACCCCGTGGCTAGAGGATCATTCAGCGAAGGCAACGAGCTCAAAGAGCGCGTCGTCGATATCAACCGTGTCGCCAAGGTCGTCAAGGGTGGCCGGCGGTTCTCGTTCACGGCGCTGGTCGTCGTGGGCGACGAGAACGGCCATGTGGGTGCCGGGTACGGCAAGGCGCGCGAAGTGCCGCTGGCGATCCAGAAGGCGATCGAGGACGCGAAGAAGAACCTGTTCACCGTGCCCCGCTACAACGGCACGACGACCACCCATCAGGTCATCGGCCGGTACGGCGCGGCGCGGGTGCTGCTCAAGCCTGCCGCACCCGGCACCGGCGTCATCGCCGCCGGGGGCGTGCGTGCCGTGCTCGAGCTGGCCGGCGTGCGCGACATCCTCACCAAGTCGCTCGGCACGACGAACCCGATCAATCTGGTGCGGGCGACGGTCGCCGGCCTGCAGTCCCTGAAGACACCCGAGGGGCAGGCGCGTCTGCGCGGCATCTCGGTGAGCAAGGTGCTCGGCCTTGACCAGCGCGAGCCCGCGGCCGACGAAGCGGCCGCCGCGGTTCCCGCCAAGGAGGCCTGAGCCCCATGACGAGCTACCTCGAGATCACCCAGGTCAAGAGCGCCATCGGTCGCAAGCCCGATCATCGGGGCACGCTGCGCGCGCTCGGCCTCAAGAGGATCCGTCACACCGTGGTCCACGAGGACACCCCCGTGATCCGCGGCATGGTGACCAAGGTCGCGTACCTCCTCGAGGTGCGCCCGGCAACGAAGAAGTCATGACATGGCTGAACTAGGACTCCACAACCTGCGCCCGAATCCGGGCTCGACGAAGGCGACCAAGCGACTCGGTCGCGGCAAGGGCACCGGCCAGGGCAAGACCGCCGGCAAGGGTCACAAAGGCTATAACGCCCGCTCCGGCGGCGGTGTCCGCCCGGGCTACGAGGGCGGCCAGATGCCGCTGTACATGCGGCTCGGCAAGCTGCGCGGCCCGCACATGAAGAAGAGCATGCCCATCGGCCCGTTCCGCACCTATGCGGTCCCGGTCAACGTCGGCCGCCTGGCAAGCGCCTTCTCGGCCGGCGACGAGGTCACCCCCGAGGCGCTCGTCGCCAAGGGCATCGTCAAGAACACCCGCACCCCCATCAAGGTGCTGGGCGGCGGCGAGCTCACCGTGGCCCTCAACGTCCGCGTGCACCTGTACTCCCGCAGCGCCGTCGAGAAGATCGAGGCTGCGGGCGGCAAGGCCGAGCTCCTCTGACGGCCGCTGGGGGGAGGGGGCTGTGAACAACAAGCTCTGGCAGTCACTTGCCAACGCCTGGAGGATCCCGGAGCTTCGCACGAAGCTCCTCTTCACGGCGGGCATGATCGCCATCTATCGCTTCGGTTCGTACGTGCCGGTCCCCGGCATCGACATCGACGCCCTCAAGCAGTTCTTCGAGGAGGGCGGAGCCGGTGTCGTCGGGTTCCTCGATCTCTTCTCCGGCGGCGCGCTGGCGCGTGTCGCCGTGTTCGCGCTCGGCATCATGCCGTACATCACGGCGTCGATCATCATGCAACTCCTCACCGTCGTGATCCCCAAGCTCGAGGAACTGGCCAAGGAGGGCGAGCAGGGGCAGAAGCAGATCACGAAGTACACACGCTGGCTGACCGTCGGGCTGTCGCTCGTCCAGTCCTTCGGCTACATCGTCCTCTTCCGCCAGTACGGCGCTCTGCCCGACCTCAACTGGTGGCGCGCGGCGCTCATCATCACGAGCCTCGTCGCCGGCGCCGTGATCGTCATGTGGCTGGGAGAGCTCATCACGGCGCGCGGCATCGGCAACGGCATGTCGATCATCATCTTCATCAGCATCGTGTCGGGCATCCCTTCGGGGGCCAGTCAGCTCTTCACGATGAGCCTGCTGCCGATCGTCCTGTTCATGGTGATCGCCCTGGCGGTGGTCGTCGGGGTCATCTGGATCACCACCGGAGAGCGGCGCGTGCCCGTCCAGTACGCCAAACGGGTGGTCGGCCGGCGGATGATGGGCGGTACGAGTACGTTCATCCCGCTCAAGGTCAACATGGCCGGCGTGATCCCGGTGATCTTCGCGTCCTCGGTGATGATGATCGTCCCGACGTTCGCGCAGTTCTTCGGGACCGACGGTTTCGGCGGGTGGCTCACGCGCATGCTCGGCCCGAGCACGTTCCTCTACATCATCGGCGAGGCCATCCTCATCATCATCTTCACGTACTTCTACACGGCCGTGACGTTCAACCCGATCGACCAGGCCGACAACCTGAAGAAGTACGGCGGGTTCATCCCCGGCGTCCGTCCCGGCCGTCCGACGGCCGAGTATCTCGACCGCATCCTCACGCGGCTGACGTTCCCGGGGGCGCTCTTCCTGGCCTCGCTGGCCGTGCTTCCGTGGCTCCTTTCGCGGCCGCCGATCAACGTCCCCTTCTACTTCGGCGGGACCTCGCTGCTCATCGTGGTCGGTGTCGCGCTCGACACCATGCGTCAGATGGAGGCCCAGCTCCTGATGCGGCACTACGAGGGGTTCCTCAAGTAGGCGATGATGACGAACGACGGACAGCGAAACGTCATCCTCCTCGGCGCCCCCGGCGCCGGCAAAGGCACGCAGGCCGAGCGCATCGTCGGCAAGTACGGCCTGCCGCACGTCTCGACCGGTGAGATGCTGCGTGCCGCCGTCGCGGAAGGCACCGCGATGGGGCGCGAGGCGAAGAAGCACATGGACGCGGGCTCGCTCGTGCCGGACGAGGTCGTGATCGGCGTCGTGCGCGACCGCCTGGCCGAGCCCGATGCCCGCGACGGCTTCCTGCTCGACGGTTTCCCGCGTACGATCCCCCAGGCCGAGCGCCTCGACGCGATGCTCGCGGAGTCCGGGCGCGCAGTGACGCATGTGATCCTGATCGACGTGCCGGCCGAGGAGCTCGTGGAGCGCATCGCCGGGCGTCGCTCGTGCGGGAGCTGCGGCAAGCTGCACAACGTGACCTTCGACCCGCCGCGGGTCGACGGCGCCTGTGACGCCTGCGGCGGTGATCTGGTGCAGCGCGCCGACGACAACGAGGAGACGGTGCGCAACCGGCTCGCCGTGTACGAGGAGCAGACGGCGCCGCTGATCGGGTACTACGCGGAGCGCGGCGTGTTGCGGAGCGCCTTCGGCGGCGGCAAGGTGCCGGACGAGGTCTTCGCCCAGGTCGAGCAGATCCTCTCGGGCGACTGATACGACGTGATCATCCGCAAGTCGGCAGCCGAGATCGCCAAGATCGCCGCCGCGGGCGCGATCCTCGCGGACTGCATCGACGCCGTCGCCGACGCCGTGAGGCCGGGTGTGACCACCGCCGAGCTCGACGAGCAGGCGGAGCGCTTCATCCGGCGTCGCGGCGGCATCCCGACGTTTCTCGGCTACCACGGCTTTCCGGCGTCGATCTGCGCGTCGCCGAACGACATGGTGGTGCACGGTATCCCGGGGCAGTACGCGGCCGCCGAGGGCGACCTGCTCAGCATCGACGTGGGCGTGACGTTCGACGGCTACGTAGCCGATTCCGCCGTCACGGTGCCGGTCGGGACCGTGGCGCCGGAGGCTCGACGCCTCATGGACGTCACGGCCGAGTCGCTCGAGGCCGGCCTGGCCGAATGTCGTGAAGGCCGGCGTCTCGGCGACATCTCGCACGCCGTCCAGGAGGTCGTCGAGGCCGCAGGGTTCAGTGTCGTGCGCTCGCTCGTCGGTCACGGCGTGGGCAGGGAGATGCACGAGGATCCACAGATTCCCAACTACGGGGATCCGGGCAAGGGTCCGCGGCTCGAGGCGGGCATGGTGTTCGCGATCGAGCCCATGGTCGACGCCGGCGGCCACGAGGTCGTCGTCGCGGACGACGGCTGGGCGATCCATACGGTCGACGGCTCACTGTCGGCGCACTTCGAGCACACCGTCGTCGTGGGTAAGAAGCAACCGACGGTGCTGACCCGCCGCCGCTCGGAGAAGGGCGGCGCCCCGGCGTAGTGTGTGCGGCCGGGCGGGGTCCTGCGGCCTCCGCGTCCCGGCGAGCGGCGCGTTTTGTGCGCCGCTGCGTTTGTGGTAGTATGTCAGGCCGCTGTCTGTCGACGAGTAGGGAGTATGGCGAACAAAGAAGAAGCCATTGAGATCGAAGGCGAGGTTGTCGAAGCGCTGCCGAACACGATGTTCCGCGTCCACCTCGACAACAACCATGAAGTGCTCGCCCACATCTCCGGCAAGATGCGCATGAACTACATCCGCATCCTGCCCGGCGACAGGGTCAAGGTGGAGTTGTCGCCGTACGACCTCAGCAGAGGCAGGATCACGTACCGGTTCAAGTAGCGGTCGCAAGAAGGCCGCCCGGAGGCGGCACGCGGCAGCTCCGTGGGCGCCGCGTGCTCGAGCGAGGATCACCGATGAAGGTAAGAGCATCAGTCAAGCCGATGTGCGAGAAGTGCAAGGTCATCCGCCGCCATGGCACCGTGCAGGTGATCTGCTCCAACCCGCGACATCGTCAGAGGCAGGGGTAAGTCCGCATGGCACGTATCGCAGGCGTCAACATCCCGCCGCAGAAGCGGGTCGAGATCGGTCTCACGTACATCTACGGCATCGGTCGGTCGACCTCCAACAAGGTCCTCGAAGTCGTCGGTATCGACCCCGACACCAAGGTCCGTGACCTGACGGAAGAAGAGATCGTCCACCTCCGCGACGCCATCGACAGGGTGGTCACCGTCGAGGGCGACCTGCGTCGCGAGCGCTCTCAGAACATCAAGCGTCTCATGGACATCGGCTGCTACCGGGGCATCCGTCACCGCCGCGGCATGCCGGTGAACGGGCAGCGCACACGCACCAACGCGCGATCCCGCAAGGGTCCGAAGAGGACGATCAGCGGCAAGCGCAAGAAGTGACCGCACCAGTAGCGGAGGAGTAGAGCAGAGTGGCTAAGCCTCAGAGAGCCAAGGGTCGTCAGCGCCGGAAGGTCCGCAAGAACATCGCCGTCGGCCAGGCGCACATCAAGACGTCGTTCAACAACACGATGGTGACGCTCACCGACAAGGAGGGCAACGTCATCGCGTGGGAGAGCGCCGGATCGGTCGGCTTCAAGGGTTCGCGCAAGAGCACGCCGTTCGCCGCCCAGGTGACGGCCGAGTCCTGTGCCAAGAAGGGCATGGAGCACGGCCTGCAGAAAGTCGAGGTCTTCGTCCGGGGCCCGGGTTCCGGTCGAGAGACGGCCGTGCGCTCGCTGCAGGCCGCCGGCCTCGAGATCATCAGTGTCAAAGACGTGACGCCGGTGCCGCACAACGGCTGCCGCCCGCGCAAGCGTCGCAGGGTCTAGGAAGGTCCACGTGGCGAAAGATACGTCCCCACAGTGCAAACAGTGTCGCCGCGAGGCCGAGAAGCTCTTTCTCAAGGGCGAGCGGTGTCTCACGGACAAGTGCGCCGTAGAGCGTCGCTCCTACCCGCCGGGTGAGCACGGTCGCGGCCGCATCAAGCAGAGCGAGTACCTTCTGCAGCTTCGCGAGAAGCAGAAGGCCCGCCGGTACTACCAGGTGCTGGAGAAGCAGTTCCACCACTACTACGAGACGGCGAGCCGCAAGGACGGCATCACCGGCGAGAACCTCCTGCGTCTGCTCGAGATGCGGCTCGACAACGTCGTGTACCGTCTCGGATTCGGCGCTTCGCGCCGGCAGTCGCGCCAGCTGGTGCGTCACGCCCACTTCACCGTGAACGGCAAGAAGGTCGACATCCCGTCGTACCAGGTCCGCCCGGACGACGTGGTCGCGATGCGCCCCAACAGCAAGGCCGTCGAGACCGTGCGTGCCGCGACGGACCTCACGTCGTCCGTCTCGCCGTGGCTGCTGGTCGATCACGACAACCTCACCGGCAAGGTCCTGCGCGCCCCAGAGCGCGACGAGATCGACGCCCCGGTGCAGGAACAGCTCATCGTCGAGCTGTACTCCAAGTAATCCGCTGCAGCAACGTACCCGCGGCGAAGAGTCAACAGGAGGCCAGTTGCTTCAGTTTCAGATGCCCAACATCACCCGTGAGCAGCTCGCCGGCAACCGGGCACGCTTCGAGGTCGAACCGCTCGACCGTGGCTTCGGGCATACCTTCGGCAACGCGCTGCGCCGGGTCCTGCTGTCGTCGCTCGAAGGAGCGGCGGTCAGTTCCGTCAAGATCGAAGGTGTCGCTCACGAGTTCACGACCGTCAAGGGCGTGAAGGAAGACGTCACCGACGTCATCATGAACCTCAAGGAGCTCGTGTGCCGTCTTCACGGCGAGCTCGACGAGGTCCAGGTGCGGCTCTACAAGGACAAGCCCGGCAAGGTCGTGGCCGCCGATATCGATATGCCGGCGGAGCTCGAGATCCTCAACCCCGACCACCAGATCGCCACCCTCTCCGACGGTGGCGCCATCGAGATGCTGCTCACCGTCCGGCGTGGCACAGGCTACGTTCAGGCCGAGGGCAACAAGACGCCGGACACGGTCATCGGCGTGATCCCCATCGACTCGATCTTCAGCCCCATCAAGCGCGTCTCCTATCACGTCGAGAGCGCTCGTGTGGGTCAGCGTACCGACTACGACAAGCTCATCCTCGACATCACGACCAACGGCGCGCTCCTGCCGGAGGAAGCGCTGCGCGAGGCCGCCGAGATCCTCGTCGACCGGATGTCGATCTTCACCGATCCCGACCGTACGCGATCGAGCGAGGAGTTCCCCATCGAGGGCCTCACCGGAGCGCCGGCCGGCGGCGGCATGGACGACGTGCTCATCGAAGAGCTCGAACTCGGCGTCCGTTCGTACAATTGCCTCAAGCGCGAGGGCATCCAGACCGTCGGCGATCTGGTCTCCAAGACCGAGGCCGAACTGCTCAACATCCCGAACTTCGGCAAGAAGAGCATCGACGAGGTCAAGGACAAGCTCATTGAGCGCGGGCTCTCTCTGCGGGGTGACGACTAACATGCGCCATCAGAACTCAGGCCGCAAGTTCAACATGGCCCCGGACCAGCGCAAGTCGCTGCTGTCGGGGCTCGCCTGCCAGGTGCTTGAGCACGAGAAGATCAAGACCGGGGTGGCCAGGGCGAAGGAAGTCCGCCCCATGGTCGAGGAAGCGATCACGCTCGGCAAGCGCGGCGACCTGCACGCCCGGCGGCAGGCCATCGCCATGCTGCGCAACAAGAAGATCGTGTACAAGCTGTTCAACGATGTCGCGCCGCGGTACGCCGACCGGAGCGGAGGCTACACCCGCATCATCAAGCTCGGTCCGCGCCCCGGCGACGGCAGCGAGCAGGCGTACATCGAACTGGTCTGACGCGAAGCAACAAGCGTTCCTTTGCGGGGCGGGCGGCCGAAAGGGCCGCCCGCCCCTTTTCGTGTACCCGGATGTCCCGCCCCGCCACGATGTCCCATCCATGGCGGTAGGGCAGCGTTGTTGCTTATACCGGCTGGGGTATGTTAGTGTGCGCTTGTGTCCCATGGCACAAGCGGACCCGGGCACTTGGTGGGGATCGCGCCGAGGACGCAGTGGCGTGCGCAGAGCATCCGGATGGCCGCCGACTTCGGAACGATGATGTGAGTTGCGCGACCGGGAGTACTTCTGATATACAGTTGTGCAGTTGAGCAACTATGGGAGATAGCAGGTGAGCCGGTGACCGCCAGTGCATCCATGAGCCGCTCCGAGACGGAGCTCCTCCGGCTGCACGCCGAGTACTGCAAGGTCGTGGCCAACGAGAGCCGGCTCGCGATGCTGTATGAGCTCAAGGAGGGCGAGTTGTCGGTCGGCGATCTCGCGGAGAGAGTCGGACTCTCTCTCACCAATGTCTCGCAGCACCTTCGGGTGATGAGGGACCGCGGGCTGGTCAACAGCCGACGTGACGGCCGCACCGTGTACTATTCCGTGGCGAACCAGAAGCTGGTGACCGCGTGCCAGCTGATCCGTGAGGCGCTTGTCGAGCAGCACGTCGCGGACGCGGCGATCATCAGCGGAGAGACGCCGAACGGAGATTCCACCGCCTAGAATCCGGAGGCGCCTGCGCGGCCCACTCGACCGCGCCGTCGTCGCTTCACTCACGTACGAGACACGACACCCAAAGGAGATCATCATGACGCTGGAAATCGACGAGCTTGAGGACATCGAGCCGAACTCGGTCGTGGACGCGCGCGGCAGCGCCTGCCCCGGCCCGCTGCTCGAGGCCAAGAAGGGCATCGGCACCGTCAACGTGGGCGAGGTGCTGGAAGTGCGCTCCGACGATTCCGGCTCCCGGGCGGACATCCCGGTGTGGGCCGAGAAGGTCGGGCACGAGTGGCTCGGCGCCCTGCAGGCCGATGAGGGCTACGACCGCCTCTTCGTTCGCCGCGGCAAGTAAGCCGGCAGCGACGTATCGGCCGGACTCATGAGCACAGCGACCACAACCACCGCCCCGCCTATCCTGGTGCTCGTCACGGATGCGTGTGCCGACCCGGCCGCTGACGCGGTCGGGCAGGCGCACCTCCACTACAGCGCCAACACGTACGTGATGCGCACGCCGTCTCCGGTGCTCTTTCCCGACAAGTTCTACTTCGACTGCTTCGAGAAGGGGTTCGCCGGGATCATCGTCATGTCGTGCGGGCACGAGTGCCCGTACGAAGGCGCGTTCGAGCGACTGGCCAAGCGCATCGACAGGGTCAAGCTCGGCCTCAAGGAGCGCGGGATGGACCCTGCGCTCCTGCGCCTCACCGCCATTTGCACTGTGTGCACGAAGGCGTACGTCAAGGAGATCGTCGACATGAACGCGCTCGTCGCGGCGAAGGCCGCCGCAGAGACCGCGGCGGCCGCGGGCGGTGATGCCGCGTGAGCACCGTCCCGTTCGATACGCTGGTCATCGGCGCCGGGATCGCCGGCCTGCAGACTGCTCTCGACCTGGGGGACCAGGGCCGTGAGGTGATCGTCGTGGAGCGCCAGCCGAGCATCGGCGGCGCCATGATCGGCCTCAGTAAGGTCTTTCCGACCCTGGACTGCGCAAGCTGCATCACGACGCCGAAGATGGCGGCTGCGGCGCATCATCCGCGCGTCACCATCCACACGTACTCCGAGGTCGAGGGACTCACACCGCAAGATGGCGGGTACACGGCGACGGTGCGCCGCAAGGCGCGCTACGTCGTGGAGGACGACTGCATCGGCTGTCGTCAGTGCGAGTTCGTCTGCCCCGTCGAGGTCCCGGACGAGTTCGAGCAGGGGATGACGCTTCGGCGCGCGGCCTACGTGCCGTTCACCAACGCGATCCCCCAGGTCGCGCTGATCGACGCGGACTCGTGCACGCTGTGCGGCCGCTGCGCGCAGGCCTGCCCGAAGGACTGCATCGTCTACGACCAGACCGACGAGCTCATCGAGATCGAGGTCGAGCACGTCGTCGTCGCGACCGGCTGGCAGCTCACGTCGGCGTCCAGCAAGACCCAGTACGGCGCCGACGGCATCGCCAACGTCATCTCCCCGCTGAGGATGGAGCGTCTCCTGGCGCCGCACGGGCCGTATGGACGCGTGCTGCGCCCGGCCGACGGCAAGGATCCCGCGTCCGTGGCGTGGGTGCAGTGTGCCGGGTCGCGTGACAAGACGCTCGGCGTGCCCTATTGCTCGCGCGTCTGCTGCATGTACGCCATCAAGCAGGCCATGCTGCTCAGCGGCGCGCTGCCGTTCGCCGACCTCACCATCTACTACATGGATATCCGCGCGTTCGGCAAGGGGTACGAGGAGTTCTACCGCTCCGCCAAGGCGATGGGGATCGAGTTCGTCAAGGCCAAGGTCGGCCGTCTGGTGGAAGCCGCCGACCGGTCCGTCGATGTGCACATCGAGCGTATCGACGATCGTGGCCAGGCGGAGGTGCGCACCCACGACATGGTCGTGTTGTCGCTGGGCATGGCCCCCACACCGGGTGTCCGCGAGCTTCTTCCGCTGGACATCGGCGAGGACGGCTTCATCGACGTCCCGCATCCCAAGGACGCGCCCTGCCGCACCTCGCTGCCGCACGTGAGCGCCGCGGGAACGGCGAGAGGGCCGATGGATATCGTCGACACGATCGCCGAGGCCAGCGCCGCGGCGATGGAGATCTGTCGGGAGGGTGACCGTGGCTGAAGAACAGACCCAAGCGCCGCGCGTCGGCGTGTACATCTGTCACTGCGGCGGGAACATCTCCGACGTCGTGGATGTGGAGGCCGTGGCGGCGGAGGCGGCGAAGCTGCCGAACGTCGTCGTCTCCAGGGACAACACGTTCATGTGCTCCGACCCCGGTCAGCAGATGATCGCGGAGGACATCGAGAATCTCGGCGTCGACCACGTCGTGGTGGCCGCCTGCTCGCCGCGCCTGCACACCACGACGTTCCGCGGTGTGCTCGAGCGGGCGGGCAAGAACCCGTTCGTCTATCAGAACGCCAACATCCGAGAGCAGGTCAGCTGGTCGACCCACGACCACGCGGAGGCGACAACCAAGGCGACGGCGCTCGTCAGGGCCGCCGTCGCCAAGGCCAGCCTGCTGCAGCCGCTCGACCCGGTGAGCATCCCCGCCGCGAAGAGGGTCCTCGTGGTCGGCGGCGGCGTCGCCGGGCTTCGCGCCGCCGGCGACCTGGCTCATGCCGGCCTGGCGGTCACGCTCGTCGAGCGTGAGCTGGTGCTCGGCGGTCGTGCCGCGCTGCTCGACAAGCTCTTCCCCTACGAGGAGCCGGTCGAAGACGTGATCCGGCGCCTGACCGATGAGGTGCTGGCGCATCCGGCCATCGAGGTGCGCACCGGCACGACGGTCGAGCAAGTCTCGGGGTACATCGGCGCGTTCGAGGCGACACTGCGCCAGGTACCCACCGGGACGACCGTCGCCGCCGAGGATGCTCCATCCGGAGAGGCCGTCGACGGTGTCGGCGGTACCGCCTCCCCGGCGCCCGCTCGTACGGTGGACGGCTGGCGGTATGAGACGTTCCGCGGTTTCGCCCCGGACGCCGTCTTCAGCGCACCGTCCGGCGATGCGCCCGAGGCTTCCGAGGCGCCGGAGGCGCCCGAGGCGGTCGCGGACGAAGGCACTTCCGACCGCACGTTCACGCGATCGGTGGGCGCCATCGTCGTCGCGACAGGATTCGAACACTACACGCCCCCCAAGGGCGAGTACGGCTACCAGCGGATGCCGCAGGTGGTCACGCTGATCGACTTCCTCGAGTGGCTGGCACAGCAACCGGAGGGCGCGACGCCCACGTTCAACGACCAGCCGCTACGCAGCGTGGCGTTCATCCATTGCGTGGGGAGCCGGCAGGTCGACGGTGTCCACAAGCCGGGTCCGAACGGCAAGATCAACGAGTACTGCTCGCGGGTCTGCTGCACGGCGACGCTCCAGGCGGCCAACGATCTGCGCGCGCGGTTCCCCAGAGTCGCGGCGTACGAGTTCTACCAGGACATCCGCGCCTACGGCCGCGGACATGAGGACTACTACGAACGCGCGTCCAACTCCGGCGTCGTCTTCCTGCGGTACGACGGTGCTCAGCCGCCGAAGGTCGCCAAGGCGAAGAAGGGCGACGACTTCCCCCTGACGGTGACCTGCACCGACAGCCTCACCTGGGGTGAGGAGGTGGAGGTGGGCGCGGACCTGGTGGTGCTGGCCGTGGGCATGACGCCGGCGGACGTCGGTGGCCTGGCCACAAGCCTCAAGCTGCCGGCCAGCGCCGACGGGTTCCTGCAGGAGGTCCACCCCAAGCTCCGTCCCGTGGAGCAGTCGGTGAACGGCGTGCTTCTGGCTGGTACCTGCCAGGCGCCGAAGGATGTCACCGAGAGCTGCGCTTCGGCGTCGGCGGCGGCGGTGAAGGCGCTCGGCCTGCTGGCCAGCGGCCACGTGGAGCTCGACCCGTTCGTGGCTCACGTCGACGCGCAGCGCTGCGAGGGACACGCGGCCTGTCTGGCGGAGTGCCCCTATGACGGCGCCATCAGTATGGAAGAGTACGGCGACGGCAAGAAGCGCGCGGTCGTCAACCCGGCGCTCTGCGGCGGGTGCGGCGCCTGCGTCGCCGTGTGCCCGACCGGCGCGATCGACCTGAACGGCTGGTCGCTCGAGACGTACGAGGCCATGGTCGATGCCTTGCTGGCATCAGGATCGGAGGTGGCCGCGCGATGAGCGATGCCGACGACCGCAAGAAAGCCCTGCGAGAGACGCTGAAGAAGCTGCGCGAGGAGCGTGGCGACCGCGTGAAGACGGCGACGACGGCGAGCAACGCCGTCCGCGCCGAGCGGAAGAAAGTGAAGGCCGCCTTCGAGCAAGGCCCATTGACGGTCCCCGCGCTGGCCGCGGCGACCGACCTGTCCACCGATCGTGCCCTCTGGCATGTGGCGGGGATGCGCAAGTACGGCGTGCTCGTCGAGGCGGAGAAGGACGGCGACTACTTCAGCTACGCGCTCGTCCGGGAGGACAAGGCAGAGGACGGGGGGGATGAGACGTGACCATGAGAGCCGACCCTACCCTCCTCACCGAGCTGGAGCGCTACGGCGCGCCGGACATCAAGGCATGCTTCAACTGCGGCAACTGCACCGCCGTGTGCCCGCTCTCCGAGGGCGATACCGCCTTTCCGCGGCGCATGATCCGCTACGCCCAGCTGGGCCAGCGCGACCAGCTCGCCGCCTGCAAGGAAGTGTGGATGTGCTACTACTGCGGCGAGTGCTCCGAGACCTGCCCGCGGGAGGCGGCGCCCGGCGAGCTGATGGCGGCCGCGCGCCGCATGGCCATCGGCCGCTACGATCCGACGACTCTGGCCCGCCGGATGTTCACCTCCACCGCCTTCGCGATCGGGTGGCTGGTGGTGCTCTTCGGCGTCCTGGTCGCCTTCCTGATCGGCACGTCGGACGTCCTTCCCAGCGGGCCGGTCGACACCGCGTCCCTGCTGGAGTGGATCCCGTTCCACGTGATCCACGACCTCGGCATCGTGGTGATGGGCATCCTGGCGATCATGGCCACGGTCTCTCTGGTCAACGTGTTCTGGCTGCTTGCCAGGGAGACACGGCCGAAGGGCGCGCCGAATCCACCGGACGCGCCGTCGCGGTTCCCGCTCACGTCGGCGCTCGTGGCCGTCTGGGACACCGTCGTGGAGATCATCGCCCACCGGCGCTTCCGTGATTGCCACACGACGGCGGGTTCTCCCGGCGACGGCCCGTGGCTGGTGGGGCGACGCTTCGTGCACCTGACCATCATGTTCGGGTTCCTCGGGCTCGCCCTGGCGACGGTCCTCGACTACCTGCTCAAGGAGCCGGGGGTGTACGTGCCGATCTACGCGCCGATCAGGCTGCTCGGCACGATCGCCGGCATCGCGCTGATGTACGGCACCACGGTGGCGTTCGTGCAGCGCCTGCGGAGATCGGGTCGCGCGTACTACGAGCGTTCGGTGACGGCGGACTGGGTGCTGCTCATCACGCTCTGGGTCATCGGCGTCACCGGGTTCGTCCTGGAGATCGCCGAGTACGTGACGATCAGCGGCCTCACGGTCAACGTCGTCTTCCTGATCCACGTCGGGCTGGCGATGGAACTGCTGCTCATGCTGCCGTTCACCAAGTTCGCGCACATCGTCGATCGACCCGTCGTCCTCTGGTTCCACGCGTTCAGAGAACGGCGCATGGCCGAGAAGCCGGCCGCCTGACCACCGACCACCGCTCTGAGGAACCGAGAGAGAGGACAACATGGCTGCTGAACCGATGGAGAAGGTCACCGTCTTCGCCACCCACGGGCCCGACGACCCGGAGCGCGCCACGCTGCCGTTCGTCATGGCCAACGCCGCGCTCGCCATGGACTGCGAGGCAGTGGTGATCCTGCAGGGCACCGGCGTGCTGCTGGCGACCGTGAAATGCTCTGAGCACATCTTCGCGGCCGGTCTGCCGCCGCTGCACGAGCAGCTGAAGGTCTTCATGGACAACGGCGGCAAGCTCCTGGTCTGCACGCCGTGCATCAAGGAGCGCCGTCTGGAGTCAGACATGCTCATCCCCGGCGCCGAGCCCATCGCCGCCGCGCGCGTCATCAAGGAAGTGACCGAATCCAAGGCCGTGCTCAACTACTGAGCGACGGCCAGTCGGAGGTACGCATCATGACGGAAGTGGAAGACAACGTGCCCGGCCGGGACGCGGCCCCCGCGACGGATGCGGCCCGTATCGAGGCGCTCGAGAAGCGTCTGGCGGCGCTCGAGCGCCAGCTGCCCGACGACAGGCTCACGCTGGGTGTGATCAGCGGCGACCTCGACAAGGTCATGGCGGCCTTCATCATCGCCCTCGGCGCCACGGTCTACGACACCGAGGTCGACATGTTCTTCACGTTCTGGGCGACCTCGGCGCTCCGCGACCCCGCCAAGCGCGTCGAGAAGAAGTCCATGGACCGCATGTTCGGCATGATGCTGCCGACCGGCACCGGCAAGCTGCCGCTGTCCAAGATGCAGATGATGGGAATGGGCTCCGCCATGATGAAGAAGGTCATGAAGGACCACGGAGTGGCCTCCGTCGACGACCTCATGAAGCAGGCCGGTGAGGCGGGCGTGCGCATCCACGTCTGCACCATGACCATGGACGTCATGGGCCTGCAGCAGGAAGAGATGATCGACTATCCGCACCTCGACTACGTGGGCGTCGGCCAGTTCGTCTCCATGATGTCGAGTTCGAGGAACACCTTCTTTCTCTGACCCCGTGACCCGGGCGTCGCGGGCTGCGCGAGCGCGCGGCCCGCGACGCCCCCGGCGTCCCGCCGGCCGGGAGCGTCCGGGCCGTCGCGGGCGATGCGATAAGCTTCGGCCGGTATGACTCCCCCTTCGCTGCACGGCTCACCTGCCATCGTCGATGTCGCCGGTCTGCACTACCGGTATCCCGGTGGCCGCACCGACGCCCTCGCCGACCTCTCCCTGGATGTTCAGCAAGGCCAGACGGTCGCGGTGGTGGGGGCCAACGGATCGGGAAAATCGACCCTGGCGCGGCTGCTGGGCGGCCTCGAGAGGGCCGCTCAGGCGCGGCACGCGGTCGCGGCCGGACACGACCTGATGAGCGAGGCCGGCCGCCTCGAGGCTCGGCGCGACGTGGGCGTCCTCTTCCAGGATCCCGAGAACCAACTGGTCGCCGAGTGCGTCGAGGACGATGTCGCCTTCGGTCTCGAGAACCTTGGCTGGGCGCCGCCGGAGATCCGCGCCCGGGTCGACGAGATGCTGGAGCGCTTCGGTCTCGGCGATCTGCGTCATCGCGAGCCGCACCTGCTGTCCGGCGGCCAGAAGCAGCGTACCGCGCTGGCCGGCGTCCTCGCCGTGCCGCGGCGGGTGCTCGTGCTGGACGAGCCCACGGCGATGCTCGACCCCGCGGGTCGATCCGAGGTGCTTGAAGCGGTCGCGGCGCTTCGTGACGACGGCCTCGCGATCGTCTTCATCACTCAGGAGATGGACGAAGTGCCGGGCGCCGACCGCGTGCTGGCGCTCGAGCGCGGCGCGGTCGTGTACTCGGGGGGCGTCGCCGGTCTCTTCGGCGACGAGCGTCTGGTGCGGCGGCTCGGTCTCGGGCTGCCCGCGGCCGGCGAGGTAGCTCTCGAGCTCGCCGGCCGCGGGCGCCGTCTCGACGGTCCCTTGCCGCTGACGCTCGACGAGCTCGTCGCCGCGCTTGCGGAGCCGGCGTGAGCGGGAGCGCCTCGTCCGTGGCTCCGCATGAGGACGCGCGGCCGGGCATCGCGCTCGCCTGCCGGGGGCTCGGCTTCTCGTACAGCGAGGCGCGGGCGCCCATCCCGGCTCTTCGGGAGGTGAGCTTCGAGCTGTGCGCCGGTGGCTCTCTGGCGTTGCTCGGCGCCTCGGGCTCGGGCAAGTCGACGCTCCTGCAGGTCGTGCGCGGGCTCGACGAGGCCGAGACCGGCGCGGTGCTCCTCGACGGCCGCGCGGCGGGCGACGTCGGTTACCCAGAGCTGCGCCGCGAGGTCGGACTCGTGTTCCAGGTACCGGAACTGCAGCTCTTCGCGGCGACGGCGAGGGAGGATGTGGCCTTCGGCCCGCGCCGCCTGGGCTGGTCCGGGGACGAGGTCGAGGCCGCGGTCGACGAGGCGATGGACCTCGCCGGGCTGCCTCCCGCCGATTTCGGCGACCGCCATCCCTACGCGCTCTCCGGTGGCGAGCAGCGGCGGCTGGCGCTCGCCGGCGTGCTCGCCATGCGGCCGCGGCTGCTGCTGCTCGATGAGCCCTTCGTGAGCCTCGATCCGCGTACGCGCCGCGAGCTCGCGCGCATCCTCCGGCGGCTCAAGGACTCCGGCGTGACGCTCGTGCTCGCGACGCACGACGTCGATCTCGCCTGGTCTCTGTGCGACGAACTGCTGGTGCTCGATAGGGGTCGGGTGGCGGTCGCCGGCGCCTGGGACTTCGGCGCCGCCGGCGGACACCTGCTCGCGGCGGACCGCCTGCGCGAGCCGTTTCTCGTCACGTTGTGGCGGCGTCTCGGGCGCGATCCTCGTGAGGCCCCTCGCACGGCGGCGGCGGCGGCGGAGGCGTTGTCGTGAAGGTGACGGTCGCCCAGTACTACCCCGGCTCGTCGCCGATCCATCGCCTCGACCCGCGCGCCAAGTTCATCGCCGTGAGCGCGCTCGCGGTGGCGTTGTTCCTGCGCGACTCCTACGCCGGCCTGCTGGTCTTCGCCGCGGCGGGTGGCGTCGCGTACGCGCTCAGCGGTGTGCCGGCCTCGTGGTTCTGGCGTGCCTTCCGGCCGCTGTTGTGGCTGGTCGGCCTGACGTTTCTCGCTCAGGTGCTGTTCGCCCCCGGCGACCCGTTCTTCAGCTTCTGGATCTTCCACCTGTCGTGGGCGGGCCTGGACCTTGCCGCGTTCCTCAGTCTGCGGCTCGTCGTCCTCGTCCTCATCGGCTCGGTGCTCACGCTGACGACGGCTCCGCTGGCTCTCACCGACGGTCTCGCCTGGCTTGGGCGGCCGCTGCGGCGTCTCCGCGTGCCCACCGACGAGCTGGCGCTCATGGTCACGATCGCTCTGCGCTTCATCCCGACGCTTCTCGTCGAGCTCGACCAGATCATGCGCGCGCAACGGGCTCGCGGGGCCGACTTCAGGAGCGGCGGTCTCGGGCAGCGCGCTCGCGCGCTCGTCCCGGTCCTGGTCCCGCTGTTCGTGCTCAGTTTCCGGCGCGCCGACGAGCTGGCCCTCGCGATGGAGGCGCGCTGCTACCGGCCGGGCATCGTCCGGACCAGACTGCACCCGCTTCATGCCGGTACGGCGGACGCGGTGCTCCTCGCGCTGACGGCGGCGATCATCGCCGCCGGACTGCTCGTGTAGGATCCCGTGGACCATGCCGTTGGGGAAGAGCCGGGAGGACCGATGACCGCATCTGTGTCGCGCGACGGCGCACCCCGCACGTGGCGGCTGGATCTGGCCTACGAAGGTACGGACTTCCGGGGCTGGGCGAAGCAGCCGGGGCTGCTCACCGTCGAGCGCGTGCTGGAAGAGGTGCTCGCCACGGTGCTCCGAGAGGACGTGCATCTGGCCGTGGCCGGTCGCACCGACGCCGGCGTGCACGCATGGGCGCAGGTGGCGTCTTTCTCCTGCGCCCGGCGGGACGTGAGTCCGGAGCGTCTGCGGATGTCGCTCAACGCGTTGCTGCCGCCTTCCGTCGCCGTGAGAAGGGTCTCGGCGGCGCCGGCCGGCTTCAGCGCCAGAAAGGCGCTTTCGCGGACCTACGTGTACCGCCTCTGGGCGTCACCGGTGAAGCCCGTTGCCGAGCGTGCCTTCGTGTGGAACGTGCGCGGGCCCGTCGACTGGGCGGCGCTGGCGGCGACCGCCGGGTTGCTGCCCGGCCGCCGCGACTTCGCCGCCCTCACGCCCTCGGCCCACCGTTACCACACCTGCGTACGCGAGGTGCGCACGGCAGCCTGGCGCCGCGTGGGGGCGACGCCGGACGGCGACGGGGAGGAGTGGCGCTTCGAGATCACCGCCGGCAGCTTCCTCCACACGATGGTGCGCGTCGCCGTGGGGTCGATGGTCGACGTGGCGCAAGAACGCATGACGCGGGACGATTTCGCCGCGGCGTTGGCGGGGGGAGAGCGCCGGCGCATGGGTCAGACGGCCCCGGCGCGGGGGCTCGCGCTGGTCGGGGTGGAGTACTGACGGACCGGACCGGGCGCGCGACCGGCGGCGGCGCTCAGTCGTTCAGGAAGCGGTCGAGCATGCGCTCTCGGCTCGCCGCGGAGGGCGGGAACACGTAGGAGACCCCGCCGTCCCAGCCCGGCGTGCCCTCCATGACCATCTTCCTGCCGCCGTCGGAGCGCCACTTGAGATAGCCGAGCTCCAGGAGCTGGTTGGTCGTCAGATCGGTGGCGACGCCGCTCATGAACCGCTTGCCGATCTCGGGCAGCTTGGTGATGTTCGACGGCTGTGCGATCTTCTTCTGGAGCGCCTGCACGAAGGCCTGCTGACGCGAGGCCCGGTGGAAGTCGTCATCGGCGTAGCGGATGCGCACGTAGAGCATCGCGTACTTGCCGTCGAAGTGGTGCATCCCCTTCTTGAAGACCACCGTACGGGCGTTGCTGCCCGCGGTGGTCGAGATCGTCTTCGGCACCCGCATGTCGACGCCGCCGACGGCGTTGACGAGCCGGGGGAATCCCTTGAAGTCGACGATCATGACGTGGTTGATAGGGATCCCGGTGAACTGCTGGACGGTCGCGACCGCGAGTGAAGGACCGCCCCAGAACATCGCCGTGTTGATCTTGTCGGTGCCGCGACCGGGGATCTCGACGCGGGTGTCGCGAGGGATCGAGAGCTGGTTGATGGTGTGGGTCTTCGGGTTGAAGCGCATCAGCATGATCGTGTCCGACCGCGCCGGCTCGCCGGCCTTGCTGTCGACGCCGAACAACAGCAGCGTCGTGCCCTCCCGCCAGATCCAGCCGTCGTCGGGGCTGAGCTCGGCACGGGTCTTCTTGTCGATGCGCTTGTTCGCCTTGTCGACGGCGCGGTCGAACTTCTGGTAGCCGGGCCAGGCGAGCACCGTGACCACGACTCCGGCGATGATCGCCGCGGCGAAGACGCCGACGGGGACGTACCACCAGCGGAAACGTCGCCGGCGCGCCGTCCGGCCGCTCTTCGATGACCCGGCGGCGGGCCCGTAGGTGCGATAGGCCTTGTCGCTGTGCTGCGGGTAGCCGGCGGAAGCGCCCGCGGCGCCGGCCTTGCGCTTCTTGCCGCCGTCCGGTCCGCTCAAGCGCCGCGCCGGCCGTGCGCCGGCCAGCTCGTCGTCGAGCGGACTGCGCCGCGTGCGGTGCGACTTGTAGGTCTTGTAGGGCCTGTGCCCGTCTCTGTCGTCAGTCTCACGTGCCATCGTGTGGTCCTGTGCCTCGTGACGCAGGCGGCGCCCAGGGTGTGGACGTTCGCGGGGATCGGGGCGCCAGGCGCTGTGCCGGGTCACACCCGGGGCAGGAGTCCTCTGCGGCCGCGAGTCTACACCATGGTAAGCTGCGGGTCGGCATGGGACCACCTCGGACCATCATCGGAGTGGATATCGGCGGTACCAAGATCGCCGGAGCTCTCCTGCGAGGGCGTCTGCCCGCGCCCGGCGCGCGCACGCGCGCCGAGGTGGAGACGCTGACGGTCCTGCGCAGGTTCACGGTGCCCACCGACACGAGGTCGGCGGACGCCTGCCTCGCCGGAGTCCTCCGGTGTGTCGAGGAGTTGACGCTCACCGAGCCCGTCGAGGCGATAGGTGTGGGCGTGGCCTCGATGGTCGACTTCTCCGGGGGCCGCATCGTCGAGTCGGTCAACCTGCCACTGGCGGACGTGCCGCTGCGCGACGTGCTGTACGAGAGGACGGGCATCCCGGCGGTGATCGACAACGACGCGACGGCGGCGGCGATCGGCGAGCATCTTTTCGGCGCGGGCGTCGGGACGCGCGACATGCTCCTGCTCACGCTGGGCACCGGCGTGGGCGGAGGGATCATCTGCGGCGGTCGCCCGTACCGTGGCGCCGGCGGCGCCGCCGCGGAGTTCGGGCACATCGCGATCGACCTGAACGGCCCCGATTGCCCGGCGAACTGCCCGAGCCGGGGCTGCCTGGAGGTGTACGCGTCCGGCACCGCCATGGGCGCGGCGGCGCTCGCCGAGGCCCGGGCGAAGCCCGCCTCGGCGCTGGGCCGCGCCCTCATCGCCGGGGAGACCGTGGACAGCCGTCTCCTCACCCGTCTGGCGCAGCGCGGTGACGCCGATGCCGTGGCGGTGCTCGCGCGCACCGGTGAGTATCTCGGCGTAGGTCTGGTCACGCTGGTCAACATCTTCGATCCGGAACTGGTCGCCGTCGGCGGCGGCGCCGCGGCGGCGGGAGAACTGCTGCTTGCGCCCGCCCGCCGTGTGCTGGCCGCGCGCGGCCTGCCTCCGGCGCGCGAGCGGGTGCGGGTCGTGGAGGCGGTGCTGGGCCCCGACGCCGGACTCATCGGCGCCGGCGCCCTGGCGCTCAGCGAACCGATGGCGGACGGGGTCTCGAGCGCCGCCCGGGGCCCGTCTTGACTTCGCGTGTCCCATGTCGGTAAATGGACGCGGAATCCCGCGCGTACTGCGTCTGCAGCGCGCCTACAGGAGGTGACGAGAACCACATGGCCTACAAGATCACTGAAGAGTGTCTCGCGTGCGGCGCCTGCGTCGATGAGTGCCCCAACGAGGCCATCTCCGAGGGCGACGACATCTACGTCATCGACCGCGACAAGTGCGACGATTGCGGCACCTGCGTCGATTCGTGCCCGAACGAGGCGATCGTCCCGGCGTGACTCCCGCTCGCGATGGATGTGGCGTCCACGGGGCCGGCTTTGCACCAAAGCCGGCCCCGTTGCGTGGGGTCCGGCGGGCGTGCCGAGGTGCCCGCTCCGACGTCACGTCCCGGCGCCCTCCGCGGTGATGACTTCGGGGGTGTCTCCGGCCAGTCGCGCGGCCATGATGCGGACGGCCTCGGGGTTGGCGTCGACGAGGACGTAGTCGCGGCCCAGGCGTGACGCAGCCTCGCCGGTCGTGCCGCTGCCGGCGAAGAAGTCGACGACCAGGTCGCCGGGGTCGGAGTGCACACGCACGATGCGCTCCAGGATCCTGACGGGCTTCTGTGTCGGGTAGCCCGTCTTCTCCCGGCCCGTGGGGCTCACGATCGTGTGCCACCACACGTCGGTGGGAGTCTTGCCGCGCGCGGCCTTCTCCGGCCCGACGAGGCCCGGCGCGAGATACGGGACACGGTCGATGGCGTCGTAGTGAAAGACGTAGTGCTCCGGATCTCGCGCGTACCAGAAGATGGTGTCGTGCTTGGCCGGCCAGCGCTTCCTGGTCCGTCCCCCGAAGTCGTAGGCCCAGATGATCTCGTTGATGAACGACGCGCGCCCGAAGACCCGGTCGAGCAACACCTTGCAGTAGTGGGCCTCGCGGGCGTCGATGTGGAAGAAGAGCGATCCGTCGGCCGCGAGGATGCGCCGCGCGTCTTCGAGCCGCGGCTCGAGAAACCCCAGGTAGTCGTCGAACGTGTCGCTCCACGCGATGCTGCCGACGATCTCGGTCCGGTAGCGATCGCCCTTGAAGCCGGTGCGGTCGCCCGCTTCGTCGCGCACCGTCCGCAGGCTCGTGCGCTGCTGGACTCCGCCGGTGTTGAAGGGCGGGTCGATGTAGATGAGGCGGGCGCAGCCTGCGGGCAGCCCGGCGAGCACGTCGAGGCAGTCGCCGAGGACGATGCGCCTCACAGTGGGTACTCGTAGACGCGCTGGTCCTTGACGGTGAGGCAGCCGGCGTGCTCGTAGAATCCATGGACGTCGCCGCGGGCGAGGTTGGCGCGGATCCAGAGACGCTCGAGGCCGCGCTCCCGTGACCACCGCGCGGCCGCTTCGAGGAGCGCGGTGGCCACGCCGGTACCGCGCCGCCCGGGGTGGACGACGAGGCCTCCGACCTCGCCGTACGGATCGGACTCGACGACGCGCTGCACGTGCAGGTCGATGAAGCCGGCGAGCCCGGCGTCGTCCTCCGCGACGAGCAGGGTGCGCTCGGGGTCGTCCAGCAGGCTCAGACGACGGCGTACCTGCATCTCGCTCGACGGATAGCCCAGCTCGCTGCTGAGGAAGGCGAGTGAAGCCGCGTCGGAGGGGCGTGCCGTGCGGATGCGTGAGGACCGGCCGGTCATGGCCGTCAGTGTATCGCGAGCGGCTTCGCTGATGCGGATCCAGGGTTGCCGGCGGCCCGTTCGCGACCGATAGTCGGAGCATGGATCCAAAACGCCCCGGACCGATCGCCGTGTCGCCCTGCCCGCCGCTCGCGGTGTCGCCGGTCGTCGCCGGTACGGCCCTCCTGGCGCTGGTCGTCTGGGCGCTTCTCGCGGCGGGCGCCTGCGCGCCCGCCGCCGCTGCCTGGGAGCCGGGTCTCCGAGCGCCCGCGGTGCGGTCGGCGACCGCGGGCGTCAAGCTCGCCGCCCCCACCCGCGGCATGTATCACGCCGCCTACCCCGACTTCGTCCTCAGCGAGGACAAGGTCAGCGCTTCGCGCATCCGCGCCTTTGAGCGCCTCGCCGGCAAGCGCCTGGCCTGGGTGTACTTCAGCGACAACTGGATGAGCCGCCCGCGGTTTCCCGCCAGGAACGTGCGCATCATCCACGAAGCGGGTAGCGTGCCGTTCGTGCGCCTGATGGCCCGCTCGACCTGGCGGTCCGGCGGCCCCGACCGCTTGTACACGATGCAGCGCATCCTGGACGGTGAGTTCGACGCTGGGCTCACGCGCTGGTTCGAGGACGCCCGGGATGCCGGCATCCCCTTGCTCGTCGAGTTCGGGACCGAGGTGGACGGTGACTGGTTCCCCTGGAACGGCCGCTGGAACGGCGGAGGCGTCACGACGGGATACGGTGACCCGACGGTGGCGGACGGGCCCGAGAGGTTCCGCGACGCGTACCGTCATGTCGTGGACCTCTCCCGGGCGGCGAGTGCGAACGACCTGACGTGGGTGTTCCACGTGAACGGTGACTCGTGGCCGCGGAAGGCCTGGAACATCCCCGCGGCCTACTACCCCGGGGACGCTTACGTCGACTGGATCGGGGTGAGCATCTACGGGAACCAGGCGCCGGGCGAGTACTTCGGCGGCTTCCGGCGCCTCCTCGACCGCGTCTACCCGCGGCTGTGCGCGCTCTCGCCGGACAAGCCAGTGGCGGTGCTCGAGTGGGGCATCGCGCAGCGGCCGGCGCGCGGCACCAAGGCCGTCTGGATCCGCGACGCCCTGCGCGCCCTGCGGAGCGGACGCTGGCCGCGGATCAAGGCGGTGAGCTACTGGCACGAGGATTGGCCGGAGGCCGACGGGAGCGTCACCGACCTGCGCATCGACTCCTCGCGCGCCGCCGCCCGCGCTTACCGGCGCGGGGTCGCGCCGTCCTGCTTCACCGCGCGCCCCGTCTGGTCCTCGCCCTGAGGGCGCGCGGCTCCCGGCGTTCGAACGGCGGCCGCGCCGTCTCCGTGATCGGCGTCCCTCACTCGTCGTTCGGCTGATCCGCCATGACGATGAACGGCCGCTCCGGATCGGAGGTCCAGCCCTTGAGCGAGTAGTGGTCGAAGTCATCGGGGACGGCCACCATCGCCACGGCGGCCCAGGCTCCGTACGAGAAATCGCCCCTGACGTAGTCGCTCTGGTTGGCCATGGGCTCCTGGGTGAACGGGTTGTCGGGCCAGGCGTCGACGTACTCGGCGATTGCGCCGTCCGAGGCGACGTCCGAGGTCGCGGGGTAGAGGTCCCCATGGTCGACGGCCCACGTCTGCACGCCGATCTGGATCGAGTGGACACTCTCCTTGACGGCGGCGTCCTTGGCCTTCTCGCGCTGGTTGAGGAAGAGAGGAATGGCGATCGCCGCCAGTATCCCGATGATGATGATCACGATCAGCAACTCGATGAGCGTGAATCCCGCCTGTGCGTGTGACTTCATTGGTTTGGCCCTTCTGCGCGTCCCGCGCTGCCGTTGGTTTGCTCTGCTCCAAGGATGCCCGTGGGTCGACGTCGGGACCCTGAACATTCGTCCAGATCCGTCCGCTCACGCCCGTCGCGGGCGGGGCGACCGGACCGGACCGGAGACCGCTCCGGCGCGGCGTTCTGCACCGTCGCTCGCCGCGGACCCTCGCATCCGCCTCGATCTCCTGAGAGAATAGAAAGAGGACTCGAGACGGAGGGGCATGAGCGATCACGTCCGGCGCGAGTTGTTCGACAGTCTGGCGCCGCTGTACAGGGACGAGATGGAGGCCATGGTGGTCGTGCGGAGGCCGCCGGCGTGAGCGTCGCGGCCGACGTCAGCGTCCGCAGGGCCGGGCCGGACGACGCCGCCGGCGTGGCCGCCGTCCTGAACCAGGTGATCGCCGGCGGACGGCACAGCCTGCTGGACACGCCGTTCAGCATCGCTGAGGAGCGCGCGTACATCGAGGGACTACCGGAGCGCTCGTTCCTCCACGTCGCCGAGGCGGCAGACTCCGGCGTCGTCGGGTTCCAGACCGTGATCCCCTGGAACACGTTCGTGACGCGCGAGTTCGATCACGTGGCGACGATGGGCACCTACGTCGATGAGGCGTGGCGCCGGCGCGGTGTGGGGGCGGCGCTCGCGCGGGCTTCCTTCGCCGCCGCGCTCGACCTCGGCTACGAGAAGGTCTTCACCGATCTGCGGGCCGACAACCCGGACTCGCTCGTCTATCACCTGGCGCTCGGCTTCAGCGTTGTCGGCGCGGCTCGGCGGCACGCCCGAGTCGGCGGCCGCGACGTGGACGTGCTGTTCGTCGAACGCTTTCTGCGGGAGGGATGACCATGCTCTACGTGTGCGCCACGCCCATCGGCAATCTCGGCGATGTATCGCCGCGCGTGCTCGAGGCGCTGCGCGCGGCCGATCTGATCGCGGCTGAGGACACACGGCGTACGCGCAAGCTCCTCAGTCACTTCGACATCCATCATGTACCGCTCACCAGCTTCTTCCAGCACAACGAGCTGCAGAAGACCGATGACGTGCTGCGTCGCCTCCGTGACGGCGAGACGGTCGCCCTCGTGACCGATGCCGGGATGCCGGGCGTGCAGGATCCAGGCATGCTCCTCGTGGAGCGCGTCGTCGCGGAGAGGCTCGACGTCACGGTGCTGCCGGGCCCGTCGGCGGTGCTGACGGCGCTCGTCGCGGCCGGGATCGGCGGCGACGGGTTCCGGTTCGTCGGCTACCTGCCGCGAAGGGCGCGGGAGCTCGAGGCTCGCGTCGACGTGTGGCGGAGATGCGGCGGGCTGGTCGTCGCCTTCGAGACGGGTCAGCGCCTGGCGCGCAGCCTGGCCGTGCTCGCGGCGGTGCTGCCCGAGGCGCGCGCGGCCGTGTGCCGGGAGCTCACCAAGGTGCACGAGGAGGTCGCGCGGGGCACGGTCGTCGAGCTCAGCGAGCGATACCAGGTACCCGGGCCGGACATGGGCCCGCGGGGGGGCGTCCGCGGCGAGATCACGCTGGTGATCGACCTCGGCGACGCGGTCGACACGGTGGCCGCCGGTCGCGCGAAGGCGGCTGCGGCGACCGCGCGCCTGCTGGGCCGCGGTCTGTCGCGTCGCGACGCCGCCACGGCCCTGCACGTGTGCTTCGGGATGCCGCGCCGCGAGGCCGACCGGCTGGTGCGTGAGACGGCCGCGGCCGGCTGAGGCCGCCGCCGATCGGCGAACGTGCCGGGCGCGTCTGCTAGACTGCGGCGAGTGGACCTCTTCGCCCTCATCGCAGAACGACCGCTGCTGCTCGACGGTGGCCTCGGGCGTGCTCTCGTGGAGCGCGGGTTCCAGGCCGGCGAGTGCCCCGAGGAGTGGAACGTGTCGCACCCCTCGGAGGTCGAGGACATCCATCGCAGCTTCTTCGCCGCCGGGTCGGACATGGTGAACACCAACACCTTCGGGGGCACCGGCATGCGGCTCGAGGCGCACGGTCTGTCGGAGCGCGCCGTCGAGCTCAACGAGGCCGGCGCGCGTCTGGCGACCGGGGTCCGCGACCGCGAGTTCCCCGGCCGCTTCGTCGCCGGGGACATCGGCCCGTGCGGCCACATGATGCGGCCGATGGGCGACGCCGACCCCGCTGCGGTCCGCGCGACTTTCGCCGAGCAGACGAGGGCTCTCGTCGCCGGCGGCGTCGACCTGCTGAACATCGAGACGATGTTCGACCTCACAGAGGCGCGCATCGCCGTCGAGGCCGTCGTCGCGGAGGCCGGCGGCCGGCCGGTGCTGGCCAGCATGGCCTTCAAGCCGGCCGCGAAGGGGTTCCGCACCATGATGGGCGTCGACCCGGCCGCCGCGGTGAGCACGCTCAAGGATGCCGGCGCCGCCATCGTCGGCTGCAACTGCGAGATCACCTGCGAGCCGATGGCGCCGCTGGTGCCCATCCTGGCCGAGCTGAACGGCGGCATCACCTACGCTCAGCCGAACGCCGGTCAGCCCCGCCTCGAGGGTGGGGAGACCATCTACGACGAGACCCCCGAGCACTTCGCCCGCTTCGTCTCCGCGTACCCCGCGGCCGGCGCCGGCATCGTCGGCGGCTGCTGCGGCACGCCGCCGGCCTCCATCGCGGCGCTCGCCGCGGCTCTCGGCCGCTAGCCGGCCGGCCGCCGCCGAGCACCGCGGTCCGCCGCGGCGCCACCGTCTGCATGGTCGCACTCTGCGTCGGCATCGACACGGCGATCGCCGCGACGCGGCACGCCGCGGGTTGCCTGACGACCGGGCGGTTCGGCCTGGACGGCCTCGAGGCCAGCTTGCGTGTGCTCGCCGAGGAGGAGACTCAGACGCACGCCCTCGTCAGGCCCCTGTGCGACGCCGAGCGACGTCTGTGAGGTCCGGCGCCTCGCGATGGAGAGGCAGAAGCCCATGCGCACCATGGGGCACGAGCTCAAGAGCCCGGGCGCGTCCCGGTCGCTCCCGTTCTGGACGAGGCGTGGAGATCGCCCGCGGACGCGGCGCCCGGCGAGACCGTCGACGCCACGCGTCTGGTCGGCGATACTGTGTTCCATGGAGATGTCGTGCCGAGCGTAGAGGACCAGCTCGACGCGGCCCTGACCCTCGGCCGGGTCGAGCTGGCACGGGAACTGCTGGCACGCGCCGCGGCAGGAGCCGACGCCTCCGGCCTCGCGCGCCTAGGCACCGCTTGCCGGTCCTACGGCCGTTTCGCGGAGGCTTCAGAGCTCTACCGGCGAGCCCTGGCCCTCGACCCGGGGCAACTCCACGCCTGGATGGGCGTGGCGATGCTGCTGACTCTCCACGGCAACGCGGCCGCAGCCGTGGTGCGCCTGAGCGAGCTCGTCGTCGCGCACCCCGACTCCGTGCCCCTGCGGGCCTTACTCGGCGACGTCCACTGTGATCTGGGCGACTACAGGGCGGCGCTGAGGTGCTATGAGCACGTGCTGGACGGTCATCCCGAGCACTTGGGCTGCCGCCTGGGGCTGTCGCTCTGCCTGTCGCGTCGGCCGCTCCTCGCTCTGCGGATGCGCTCGCCGCGGCACGTGCTGGAGAGTCTGGAGGTCGAGGAGGTGGACCCCGATTTCCTGGCTCGGAGCGTCGCGGCCCTGCTCCGCGCCTCGCCTTCGCCACTCGAAGACCCTCTGCTGTTCCCCGCGCTGCGCCACGCGCTCCTGACCGATCTGGGCATCGAGCGAGCGCTGACGCAGGCGCGGCGGGAGTTGTGCCTCTCTCCTCCGGGCGACGTCCCGGAGCTGGCCGGCGCCCTGACCGACCAGTGCCGTCTGAACGAGTTCGCCTGGCCCGTCAGTCCGGAAGAAGAAGCTCGCCTGGCCTCGGCGCCGGAGTGGGTACGCGCGATGTACGGCCCCGAGGGGGTCGCTCCAGAGATCGTGGAGCGGAGCCGGCGGATCCCGACGCTCACACCGATCTCCGGCGGCACCTCGGCCGAGGTCCGGGGACTCTACGAAGCGAATCCCTACCCGCTCTGGCGCCGGTTCTCTCGGGGGGCTCCCATGGATCTGGCCCAGCACCTGCGGCTGCTCACCGCCGGCGAGTGGGATCCTCCCGACTTCCTTCGATGCCCGCGCCTGCTGGTCGCCGGCTGCGGCACCGGGCGAGAACTCTTGAGCGCGGCGTGGACTTGGCGTCCCGCCACCGTCACCGGGTTCGACCTCTCGCGCGCCAGCCTGGCCTACGCGCAGCAGATGGCCGAGGGCCTGGGCATCGAGGTCGAGCTGTACCACGCGGACTTGATCGAACTGGACGGCTGGGATCGGCAGTTCGACGCCATCATGTGCACGGGTGTGCTGCACCACCTCGAGGACCCGTCGGCCGGCTGGCGCCGCCTGCTGGAGCTGCTCCGTCCCGGTGGGGTCATGGTGGTCGGCCTCTATAGCGAGACGGCGCGTCATGCCATCGTGGCCGCCCAGGACGAGGTGCGCGGGATGGGCGTGCCGCCGACGCCGGCCGGCATCCGGGCGGCGCGGGCCCGCTTGGGGAGCCTGCCGCACGACCATCCGGCAGCCGGCTGCGTCGTGCTGCGGGACTTCTACCACACGAGCGGCTGCCGCGACATGCTCTTCCACGTCCAGGAGCACCGCTTCACGCTGCCGCGCATCGCCGCCGCGCTCGACGAGCTGGGGCTGACCTTCCTCGCGTTCGAGACGGACGGCCCCGTGCGCCACCTCTTCAGGACGCTGTTCGGCGCGGGGACGGACCTGGCGTACTGGGACAAGCTGGAACAGCTGTATCCGGAGACCTTCCTGGGTATGTACCAGTTCTGGTGTCGGAAGGGCGATCGGTAGCAGACCGATCGCCACAGATGGGTGGGAGGACAAACCATGACCGAGAGCGAGAAGCAGAGGGCCGTCGTCGCGGAGGCGACCGTCAGGGCGTGGAAAGACGAAGCGTACCGCACCAGGCTGCTCGGCGATCCTGCCGGCGTCTTGCGGGGCGCCGGTCTCGAGCTGCCGGCCGGTCGCAAGGTCACCATGCTGGAGAACACGGGCAGTGTCGTGCACGTCGCCATCCCCCGCCTCGAAGACATGGCCGCCGGCGAGAAGGACTCGTTCATGGCCGAGCTGGCGCGGATCATCCCCGCCCCCGCCGGTCTCGAACTACGCCTGCACCAGAACACCGACGACGAGCTCTTCCTGGTGCTGCCGCAGTCGCCTCATCAGGTGGAGGAGCTCAGCGATGAGGAGCTCATGGCGGTGTGGGGCGGCGGCAACGGCGGCAACGGCGGCGCCGGCTTCTTCGGCACCGATTGGATCAAGAGCGGCGGCGCCGGCGGCAACGGCGGCGCCGGCGGCAACGGCGGCATCATCTAGGAGAAGCGCACCTGCGGCGACTGCGTGCATGTGGATGCGGCACGTGGCGCTCACGTCGGGACCGTCGTGTGACGATGATACGGACGAGGGTGCGTGTCGCGGCTTTGCCCGGGGTGCTTGCTGATCCTCGCGATGGACGGGAGCGGATGACGGCGATGGACCGGGTCCTGACGGCGAGCGGCTGGGTGAGCGGACGGTGCGCCGGCGAGCAGGCTGGTGCCGGGACCGACGCGGGAGCTCGGGCGCGGACGGGTTCCGCCGCCGCGGCGCCGGGAGAGGTCCCCGTGCGTGCGTTTCTGGGCATCCCGTTTGCTGCGCCGCCGGTCGGCGGGTTGCGCTGGCGTGCGCCGCGACCGCGGGAGCCGTGGACCGGAACGCGTGCGTGCGCGGAGTTCGGCCCCGCCTGTCCGCAGCCGGTGGTCGAAGGACTGGACCACGCGGTCCGCCTTGAGGACATGGGGGACGACTGCCTATCCCTGAACGTGTGGACTCCGGCCCGGACCGCGTCGGAGAGCCTCCCCGTGATGGTGTGGATCCACGGCGGCGCGTTCGTCATCGGCTCATCGCGGCTCCCCCTGTACGACGGCGCGCCGCTGGCGCGGCACGGTGTCGTGGTGGTCACCGCCAACTACCGTCTCGGGCCGCTGGGGTTCTTCGCCGCGCCCGAGCTGGCCGACGAGGCGGACGCCGGGCTGTCCGGAGGTGGCGTGACGGGAGCGGTGCGCGATCGGTCCGGCAACTACGGCCTGCTCGACCAGATCGCCGCCCTGCGCTGGGTGCGCGAGAACATCGAGGGCTTCGGTGGCGATCCGCGTCACGTCACCGTCTTCGGTGAGTCGGCCGGAGCCTTCAGCATCTGCAGGCTCATGGTGAGCCCGCCGGCCCAAGGGCTCTTCCATGCCGCCATCGCCCAGAGCGGCGGTCCGTGTGGGGACTGGCTGCTGCGCAGAGGCGAGGTCTCGTCGCTGGAGCGCACCTACGGGCAGTGGGCACGGACCGTGAGGCTGCTCGGGATCGACCGGCGCACCGACGCGCTGCGAGCCATGCGCGCCGTGTCGTCGCGGCGACTCGTGGAGGTCACCAGGCCGGGGCTGGGGCTGCTCGACGGCATGCGCTTCGGTCCTGTGGTCGACGGCCGCGTGCTGCCCGACGAGCCCGTCGCCTTGTGGGCCGCCGGCAAGCAGAGCCGCATACCGTTCCTCACGGGAACCAACGCCGACGAGGGGAGCGCGTTCACGACCGCTCTCCATGGACTGAAGCGGTGGCACTACAGGTCGCTGCTCCGCCAGATGTTCGGGCGTCGCCGAAACGAGATCGAGAGCCTGTTCCCCGTCGGCACGGATGCTTCCGGAAGACCGCTCGTCGTCGAGGCGTTGCAGCGGCTGGCGACGGTCCTGTTCTTCGAGTCACCGGCGCGCTTCGCCGCGGACGCCATGCGTGCGGCCGGTGCTCCGGCATACGTGTACCGCTTCACGCATGTGCCGCCGACGGACCTGGGCCGCTCGCTCGGCTGCTACCACGGCTCCGAGATCGCCTACGTGTTCGGCGGGCTGCCCCCCCAGGCTGGGTACGGCAGGGCGGATCAGCACCTCTCCGACTTGATGCGGCGCTACTGGGTCGCGTTTGCCACCCGCAGCGACCCGAACGACCACGGGCTGCCGGAATGGCGTTCCCGCGGAGAGGGCGGCGTCTTGCAGATCGGCGAGGTCATCGGCATGTCGCCTGATGTCCACGTGGCGGAGTGCGCCGTCATGGAGGACATCTGGCTTCGGCCACGCGAGCCGCTCCTCACCGACGGTCTCGTGCGAGGCGCCGCACGGTTCCTGGGTCGCGTCGGCTCGCGGCGACGAGCCTAGCAGGCTGCCGGCGCACGTCGTCGTCATCGCACCCGGTGTGATCGCCTCGACGGCGGATGTCTTGGCCTGCGCGTGGCCTCCGGCGTGTCGGTGATGACCCGCACGGACTCGTCGGCGGCCGAGTTTGCTCGCACCGCACGGCCGCCGCCGGCCGGGATCGGCTGCGTCAGGTACCGACCTCCTTGCGTCGCCGGAACGCGCCGCCGACGGTGTCGAGGATCAGCCGGGCGCCGTGGAGCGCGGTGAGCTGGCCCGGACCGTCGTACTGGGGCGCGACCTCGACGAGGTCCATGCCGATCACGTTGCAGCGGGCGCAGACGGCGAGCAGGATCGCCTTGGCCTCGTAGTAACTGAAGCCTCCGGGCTCCGGCGTGCCGGTGCCCGGAGCGATCGCCGGATCCAGCGCGTCGATATCGAAGGTGATGTAGACGTCGCCGCCGACCGGCAGATGCCCGACCAGCTCGTCGACGCGCGTGTCCTTGGCCTGCTCACACCAGAAGATGTGGGCTCCGCGGCTTTTCGCCAGGGCGATGTTGTCACCGGCAGTGTGCAGGCTGCGGATGCCGTACTGGGTGAGGCCGGCGAGCCAGCCGGCCTCGTGGGAGCGGATGATCGGGCTCGCGTGCGAGTGGCGCTGGCCGCCCTCCTCGTCCCAGTAGTCCATGTGGGTGTCGAACTGGACGAGCTGGAAGGGTTCGGCGCCCCGGGCTTGGGAGAGCGCCTTGAGCACGGGGTAGGTGATCGAGTGATCGCCCCCCAGCGTGACCGGGAACAGGCCGGCCCGCAGGATCGGCAGCAGCCGGTCGACGACCGCGTTATGGTAACGCTCCGGCGACCACATCGGGCCGACCGCGACGTCGCCGCAGTCGGCCCACCGGACGCCACCAAGAAGCTCCACGCCGGCCTCGCCGTCGAAGAGGGTCTCGTGGTCCTGCTGGTAGCTCCACAGCGTCGAGGCTTCGCGCAGCGCCCGCGGGCCCATGCGTGTGCCGGAGCGGTTCGTGGTACCGAGGTCCCACGGGACGCCGACCACGGCGACGTCCGCGTCCGCCCCGGTCGGCGCCGCGATGTGCGGCGCCTTGAAGAACGTCGAGATGCCGCCGAACGGCAGCTCTTCGTAGGTCATCGGATTGTCTCCTCCGGCGTCACGCGACGCCCTTGGCGTGGGCCTTGCTCACTTCGGCGACGCACTCCTCCACGATGTCGCAGCCGAGTGCGAAGAGCTCGGGCGGCTGGTTGAGCGCCGGCGTCGGCCGGAAGTAGTTGAACGCCGGCTCGTAGATCGGCACGACGCCCTTGCGCTCCATGGCGTAGACGATCTCGCGCGTGAGGTCGTGAGCCGGCGTCTTGCTGTCCTTGTCCTCGACGAACTCCACGCACATGTAGGCGCCCATGACGCGGACGTCGCCGACGATCTCGTACTTGTCCTTCATGGCTCCGAACTTCGCCTTCGCGACTTTCTCGAGCTCGGCGACGTTGTCGAGCACCCTGTCGCGCTCCATGACCTCCAGCATCTTCGTGGCCATGAGGCAAGCGGCGGGATTGCCGGCGAACGTCCCGCCGGTGTAGAGCTCGCCGGCCGGCTCGCTCATGCGGTCGCTGCCGAGGGTGCAGGCCAGGGGCATGAGTCCTCCGCTCAGGCCCTTGCCCAAGCTGAGCAGCTCGGCCTCGACGCCGTCCCAATGCTCGATCGCGAACCACTTGCCGGTGCGGCCCACGCCTTCCTGGACCTCGTCGTTGTAGAGGATCCAGTCGTACTTCTTGCAGAGGTCGTAGAGGCGTTTCGGCCACTCCGGGGGCGGGATCTGCACGCCGTTCTCGCCCTGGATGAACTCCACGTTGACCCCGGCGATGCTGTCGGGGGTAGCCTTGTACTTGATGATCATCTCCTCGATGTAGTCGAGGCAGGCGAGGTCGCAGGAGGGGTGCTCGAGGTGGTACGGGCAGCGGTAGCAGGTGGGGAAGGGGACGTTGATCCAGCCGCTCATGAACGGTTCGATGGCGTGGTTGTAGTGGGCGTTGTGCGGGCCCATCGCGCCGGTGCCGTAGTTGCCGCCGTGGAAGCTGCCGAGGAACGTGATGACGAACGGGCGGCCCGGGCCGGCGGCCTCGCGCATGATGCGCACGGCGTTCTCGACGACCTCGCTGCCGGTGGTGTCGTAGACGACCTTGGTGAGCGGCGCCGGGGCGAGTTCGTGGAGCTTCTCGGCGAGCAGCCACTGGTGTTCGACGCGGAGCGCCGAGAGACACTCGGTTCCGTAGTCCTTGAGGCCCTGATGCGCGGCCTCGACGAGCTCGGGGTGGTTGCCTCCGAGCGGGGCGCTCGCCCAGCCGTTGATCCAGTCGATGTAGCGGTTGCCGTCGACGTCCTCGATGAACCAGCCGTCGCGGTACTTGCTGACGAAATGGCTGGGAGGCCAGCCACCGATGAGGGACACCCCGAGCAGGATATCGTCGCCGCGCTTCATGAGCGCCCGGCTTCTGGGTCCGGGAGGCGGGGTGTGCACGTCGGGGCGCGTTTGATCGCCCATACTCTCATCTCCTCTGGGGGCGCGCGGAGCGGCTGCGCCGCCGCACGCCGTCGATGGATTGACCCGCTGATGCTAGCTCACGCGGTGGCGGCGGGGAAGAGCCGCGGCCGGGAAGACCGGCGGCGGGGCGGGCGGCTGAAGCCGCCGCCCGCAGGGCCCGGCCGGCTACGACGTCGCCGGGCTCTCGCGCGGCGACCACTCGTAGTTGTCCTTGAGGATCCTGAGGTTCAGCAGGAAATCGGCCTGCTCGATGCCGGAGATGGTGCGGATGTGGTTGACGAGCACGTCGTGCAGTTCGTCACGGTCGCGGGCGACGACGCCGACGATGATGTCGACGTCTCCGGCGCAGATGCTCACGTAGTCGACCTGCGGGAGTTCGGCGACCGCCTCCGCCACGGCCTCGATGCGGTCGCCCTTGACGCGCAGGTGCACCTGCGCCCAGATGAGCCCCAGGTCCAGGGGGCTGCTGACGGCGACGATCTGCATCGCCTTACTCCGCAGCAGCCGTCCCACGCGCTGGCGTACGCTGGCCTCGGAGATCCCGAGGTCCTTGGCGATGGCGGTGAAGGGACGCCGTCCGTCCACCTGAAGGTGGCCGATGATGGCGATGTCGGTCTTGTCGAGAGATTGCCTGCGCATGTCGCTCCTTTCGCACTGTCCATTCTACGAATGTCGCGGAAGAGATGCGAGCCATGTGCGATTTTCTTCGTGAGGTACGATTGCAGACGTCCCGCACGCCACGTCTGAGGAGGTGCTCCGTGAAGATCGAGCGCAAGCCGTCACCGGCGCTGCTGCCGACTCCGGTGGTCCTGGTCAGCGTCGCCGGCCACGGCAAGGAGAAGGCCAACATCATCACCCTCGCCTGGGTGGGGACGGTGGGCTCCAGGCCGCCGATGCTGAGCGTCTCCATCCGGCCGTCCCGCCACTCCCATGGCCTCGTGAGCGCGGCGCGCGAGTTCGTCGTCAACGTGCCGCGCGCCGGGCAGCTTCAGCAGGTCGACCTCGCGGGGGTCTGGTCCGGCGCCGAACACGACAAGTTCGCCGAGCTCGGGTTCACGGCGCGGCCGGCGAAGCAGGTCGCCGCGCCGCTCATCGAAGAGTGCCCGATCAACATCGAGTGCGTCGTTCGCCACCAGCTCGACCTCGGTGCACACGACCTCTACATCGCCGAGATCGTCGCCGTCCAGTACGACGAGGATGTGCTTGACGGCAGAGGTCGCGTCAAGACGAGCGCCCTGGAACCGGTCGCGTACGTCGAAGGCGAGTACTGGTCACTGGGCGAGCGCATCGGCACCTACGGCGCGGCGGCGAAGGCCGCCCGAGGGGGCTGAGCTCCTGGATGGCTCCGCTTGAGGGGCTTGCCGCCGCGGGCGGCTTCGCCGTGTCCGGCCCCGCCCGCGGCTTCGCCCGCCCGCGGCGTGCGGTAGACTAGCCGCCGTGAGCTTCTACATCACAACGCCGATCTACTACGTCAACGGCGAGCCGCACCACGGCCACGCCTACACGACCGTCGCCGCCGACGTCGTGGCGCGCTTCCACCGCCAGAAGGGCGAGGACGTCTTCTTCCTCACCGGCACCGACGAGCACGGCACCAAGATCGCCCAGGCGGCCGAGGAGCGCGGGCTCACTCCGCAGCAGCACGTCGACGAGCTGGCGCCGCGCTACCGCGAGCTTGCCGCGGCGCTCGGCGCCTCCAACGACTTCTTCATCCGCACCACCGACCCCGAGCACGAGGCTTTCGTGCAGGGCTTCGTCGAGAAGCTCAAAGCCGCCGGCGACATCGAGAAGCGCACCTACGGCGGCCTCTACTGCACCGCCTGCGAGGGCTTCTGGTACGAGCGCGACCTGGCGGCGGACGGCACCTGCCCGGACCACGGCGTCAAGCCGGTCTGGCTGGAGGAGGAGAACTACTACTTCCTGCTCAGCAAGTACCAGGACCGGCTGGCCGAGTTCTTCCGTGCCACCCCGGGCTTCGTGACGCCGAAGTCGCGCTACAACGAGGCTCTGTCGTTCATCGAGCAGGGCCTCGAGGACATCAGCATGAGCCGCTCGAGCATCACCTGGGGCGTCCCGGTCCCGTGGGACGAGGAGCAGGTGATCTACGTCTGGGTCGACGCGCTCATCAACTACCTGAGCGCGCTCACGTACGCGCGCCCCGGGGAGGACCTCACGGCGCGCTACTGGCCGGCGTTCCACTTCCTCGCCAAGGACATCCTCAGATTCCACGCCGTGATCTGGCCGGCCTTGCTCATGAGCGCCGGCTATGAGCTCCCCAGCGGGGAGCTCATCCACGGCTACCTGCTGGTCGGCGGCGAGAAGATGAGCAAGACGCGCGGCAACGTGCTCGACCCGTTCGCGGTCATCGAAGACGTCGGCGCCGAGCCGCTGCGTTACTACCTGATGCGCGAGGTGACGCTTGGCCAGGACGGCGACGTGAGCCTCGCAGGCCTGCGCGCCCGCTACAACAACGAGCTCGCCAACGAGCTGGGCAACCTCGTCAGCCGTACGGTGAGCATGATCGGCAAGTACCGTGACGGAAGTATCCCTCAAGCTGGACCTGAGGGTGAGAGTATGGAGACCGTAGCGGCGGAGGGCGAGCGCATGGTCGCCGCCGCGAGCGAGCAGTACGGCGCGGTCGCCGTGACC
>Ga0172369_10000547_pt1 | contig 55976 bp, 56 predicted proteins | sample LakKiv25m_FD_114539 | JGI IMG/M metagenome (GOLD analysis project Ga0172369, IMG submission 114539) | Freshwater microbial communities from Kabuno Bay, South-Kivu, Congo - kab_022012_11.25m | ecosystem: Environmental > Aquatic > Freshwater > Lake | place: Democratic Republic of the Congo...
ATGCGGAGTCGCCCCCCGGATAACCGTCCCTAAACAAATCAAGGCGTCAAATGATTTGGTTTTAGCCATTTTCTGCGCGATCATGGGAACCTCGAATGCCCCGGGAACCCAGGCCACGGTAATATTCTTATCGTCAGCACCATGCCTTATCAATGTATCAATGCACCCGTTTACCAGCTCCTTGGTCATAAAATCATTAAACCGCGAAGCCACCAAAGCAAAAGATTTTCCTTTCGCCAGCAAATTGCCTTCAATAACTTTTACCATCTTACTCTCCTTTCACTAAATGTCTATATGATGCCCCAGTTTCTCTTTTTTTGTTTTAAGGTATTTATAATTCTGGGCGTTAGGCTCAATTTCTAAAGGCACGCGTTCAGAAATTTTCAGTCCATACCCCTCCAAGCCAACAATCTTACGCGGATTATTAGTTAATAACCTTATCTGCTTAATCCCTAAATCTACCAGGATCTGGGCGCCAATGCCATAATCGCGCAGGTCAGCCTTGTGCCCTAAGGCCTCATTCGCCTCAACCGTATCCATTCCTTTATCCTGAAGGTTATAAGCGCGTAATTTCTCTACCAGGCCTATACCCCTGCCCTCCTGATTCATATAAAGGATTACGCCTTTTTTCTCGAGAGAAATAATTTGCATAGCTTTTTCTAATTGCCTGCCGCAATCACAACGCAATGAACCAAAAACATCTCCCGTCAGGCATTCTGAATGCACGCGCACCAAAATAGCTTCAGACAACCAGCTTCCCATGCAAAGCGCAATATGCGTCTGGCCGTTTGTCTTATCGCGGTAGATGATTAACCTGAACTCGCCAAATTTAGTCGGCAATTTAGTCTCAACTATAGCCTCAATTAGTTTCTCTTTCCTGCGGCGGTATTCAATAAGGCTGGCAATAGTACAAATCTTTAAGGCGTGTTTATTGGCAAAATCCAGGAGCTGCGGCAGGCGCGCCATAGAGCCATCGTCATTCATAATCTCGCAAATCACCCCTGCCGGATAAAGCCCTGCCAAGCGCATCAAATCCAAGCTTGCTTCAGTGTGGCCTGCCCTGACTAAAACGCCTCCGCGGCGGCTGCGCAAAGGAAAGATATGCCCGGGCCGCGCCAGGTCTTCCGGCCTGCTTTGGCTGTTGATTAAAACCTCAATTGCCCTGGCCCGGTCATAAGCAGAGATGCCTGTAGTTACGCCCTTGGCAGCGTCGACAGAAATCATCCAGGCAGTTTTAAAAGGGTCCTCCGTGTTGGCTTGCAGTGTATTCTTAAGCATGGGATCAAGCTCTAACAGGCGCAGCCGGTCTTCCTCCATTGGCACGCAAATAAGCCCGCGGCCAAATTTGGCCATGAAATTTATATCTTCAGGCTTAACAAATGAAGCAGCCATTATCAGGTCGCCCTCATTCTCGCGGTCTTCATCGTCAACCACGATAACCATCTTGCCTGCTTTTAAATCTTCAATAATCTCGGGTATAGTATTAAACATAAGTTATTTTGCGCGAATCAAGCACCTTATAGTTTTTATTTAACGCAGTCCTGCCGAGTTTACGAGGCAGGGCAGGCACCTTATAGTTTTTATTTAGCGCAGTCCTTGCGAGTAAAACGAACAAGGATAATACCTTTTCTTGCGAAGGATATTGTCAATAAAAAATCCCAAAGATAATCTTTGGGCGTATTAGTTTTAATCTTCTTCCATCTGGACTTTCGACATACAGATAACTACACCTTGCGCTAACTTGACTTGCGCAAGTGGCCATCTGTATGGCACCATCGGCCCTGGAATCTCACCAGGTCTGCTGACGCTAAAGTTTAGCGCCTGCTCGCGGGCTTTTACACCCAAACTAATCGGATAGTTTGGTGCGCGCTTTCGCACGACCGCCGGTAAGGATTTTCACCTTGCCCTAAAGATTAATTGAATGTATTCTACCAGAAAAACCGGACTTGTCAACATAATTAAAAACAGCTATAATAGTGCCATGATCGATAAGATATTAACTAAGATCCATAAAAAATTGCTTAAGCAGGAAAAAACTGTCGCCGTTGCCGAATCCTGCACTGGAGGCCTGCTTTGCGGCCGGCTAACTGAAAACCCGGGCGCCTCGGGTTATTTTCTTCTGGGGATAGTAGCTTATAGCAACAACTCCAAAGAAAAAATACTGCAGGTCCCAGCCAGGCTCATCTCCCGATACGGCGCTGTTTCCCGGCAGGTCGCGGTTTCAATGGCCAGGAATATCCGCAGGAAAGCAAATGCGGATTTAGGTATCAGCATAACCGGACTTGCAGGGCCGGGCGGCTCAACCGTGAATAAACCGGTAGGCACTGTTTTTATCTGCCTATCCGTAAAAAATAAAGATACCTGCCGGCTATTTTCTTTCCAGGGTAGCCGGCAAATTATCCGAAAGAAGGCTATCCAAGAGGCATTGCGTTTATTATGCGCGCATTTATCGCTATAGGACTGCCGGCAGAAATAAAAAATACCCTTTCCGAAATACAGGAAAATTTAAAAATTGAGCAGCTTAAGCTTTTATCTAGCGAAATCCTGCCGAGTTCAGGAGGCAGGATGAGCAACTTAAAGACAAAGGTGGATAATAGCCGTAAAAGCATAAGCTGGGTCAAACCGCAAAACCTGCATCTCACTCTAAAATTCCTCGGAGACATCTCTTCCGTTAAGTTAAACGAAATCAAACAAGCAATTACAGAAATAACAAAAACAGCCCCCGGGTTCAAAGTCAGGCTGGAGGCTGCCGGTGTTTTTCCTGGCCTGCATGCGGCGAGGATCATCTGGATAGGCGCTGATCAGGCGCCTTTAGCATTAAACCAGCTTGCGGAAGAATTGGAAACAAGGCTTTCGGCATTAGGCATACACCGGGAACAACGGGATTTCCGGCCGCACATCACAATCGCACGCATAAAAACCCGCCTTAATCCTTCTGATTTAAAAAAAGCTGTTGATAAGATAGGGAAAAATCTGGCTGAAACAAGCTGGGAATTTGACTGTAGGGAGATTACTTTATTCGAAAGCGCGCTTGGCCCGGCAGGGCCAACTTATACAATATTAGATCAATTCAACCTTAAAATCACCTGAAGCACTATATTGGCATAAACGCCCGCCACCAGATCATCCCCCATCACGCCGATTGCCCCATGCAAATTCTGCAGCCTTTCTGCGGGAAAAGGCTTGAGCATATCAAGGATGCGGAATATAAGAAAAGCCAAAATTACTATCTTCGCGTCAGACGGTAAGAAACTAAGGGCAATAAGCATGCCCATTATTTCATCAATAACAATACAACCCGGGTCCTTCCTGTTAAGCAATTTTTCCGCTTTTCCGCTGGTTAAGAGCCCTAAAACCATTATACAGAAGATAAACAGAAAATAAACAGGCTGGTTGCCGCCGCCAAGCAAATAGAATATGCCTACGCCTGCGATACTTCCGAATGTCCCCGGAATCAAAGGAAGGTATCCCAGAAAAAAGAATGTGCTTACCGCCTTAATCAGTAAATCGCGCAACGCGGCAAATTTCATAGGCGGGTAATTATTTTGCGGTTTTCCCAAAGATACGATAACCCGGAATAAAGGGTCAGCCCCACGGTAAGCAGCATAAGAAAGAATATCCCCTGACGAAAAATTTTCTCCCAGGCGGGATTCCAGGTAGAATATTTAAGCACTATCTCTTTAAGTAGGATAAAACCGAGGATAGTGAATATAACCCCCATTTGTAAAACTGTTTTATGCTTTCCGGCGCGCGCCGCAGAAAGCACCTTGCCTTTATTTAAAGCGAACAGGCGCAGAGAGGTAATCATGATTTCCCGCGCGATAATGATCACAAACATCCAGGCATCAATCAGCTGTAACTGCACAAAGGCCGCAAAAGCCGCCAGGACCAGGATTTTATCGGCGATAGGATCCATCAGCCTGCCGAAATCCGTAACCATATTCCTGCGCTGGGCAATTATGCCGTCAAATAAATCAGATAGCGCCGCGAGGATGAAAACGATTAAGCTGGCAACCTTAGGCCAAAGCCCCTGGCAAAATAAAAAGAACATAAACACAAAAGTCAATAAAATACGCGACATGGTCAAACGATTGGCAAGATTCATTGTATTATCTCCCCCACTAAATCATATTCCAAAGTATCTGTTATTTTAACCTCCACAAACTCCCCTCTTTTTAACAGGCGCCTGGCATGAACATAAACCAACCCGTCTACCTCCGGGGCATCGGCCTGGCTGCGCCCGATATATGCTCCATCCTGCTCCTCTTCAATAAGCACACGCACCTGCTTTCCCAAAAACTTAGCGTTTACAGCTGCGGCTATTTTCTGCTGCTCTTCCATAATCGCGCCAAATCTCTCATGTTTTAGCTTTTGGCTAATCTGCTGCTTGAAACCATACGCAGGAGTATCTTCTTCCCGGGAATAAATAAAGGCCCCTAACCGGTCAAATCTTACCTCCTTCATAAAACTCAAGAGCTCTTTAAACTCCTTATCTGTTTCTGAAGGGAAACCCGCGATAAGCGAAGTACGTAAACATACCCCCGGGATAACCTTCCTGATTTTCTCAATTAAAGAAATTATCTCTTTCTTGGTAATTTTACGGTTCATCAGCTTTAGTATGCGGTTATTGATATGCTGTATAGGCAGATCAATATACTTGCATACCTGTTCATGCGAGCTGATTAATTTAAGCAATTCATCGCTTATGCGCCCGGGGTTTAAATATAAAAGACGGATCCACCCGATATCAGGGGCATTACGGATTATTTTTTTTAAAATCACCGCTAACTGGCTTTGGCCGGATAAATCCAGCCCGAAACCTGTGATATCCTGGCCGATAATATTAAGCTCGGAGATCTTCTGCGCGTTAAAAAGCCTGACCTTACGGATTATTGTTTTCTCATCAAGGCTGACAAGCTTTCCTTTAATCTCAGGAATAACGCAATAGCTGCAATTATTTACGCAGCCTTCGCATATTTTCAAATACGCGTAGTGCTTTGGGGTTAAAGCGAACCTTTCCGATTCATGGTTAAGCTCAAGCGCCCCCACAAAGGCATCTACCTCTGGCAGCTCTTTATTCAAATCCTTGTAACGTTGTGCCAGGCACCCATAGACAATAATCTTTTTGAGCTTGCCCTTCTTTTTAAGCTCTATCAGGTCCAGGATAGCATCAACCGATTCACGCCTTGCCTCTTCAATAAAGGCGCAGGTATTTACCAGGGCCACTTCGGCCTCGGCCATATCATCAACTATGGAATAACCTTTTGCGTTAAGCCTGCCGGTAAGGCTTTCGGCGTCCACCAGGTTTCTCGGACAGCCTAAACTTAATATCCCCAACTTTTGTTTCATCGGGCGATCTTCAAGCCTTCTTTATTGATCACAATATTCTTTAAGGATTGGCCGCGCCGCCCAAGCTTGGTAAAACGCTGGTCGTTAACCTGCAATTCTACCGCCCCGGCATCGCCAAGGGACAATTCTATTCTTTCTTTGGCCTGCCAGGTCTCGGACCTGCCTGCCGCCAGAACCCCGTGAAAAACAACCTTGCCATCCACCTTCGCGGAAACCCAGGATTTCTCACGGGCAAATATCCCAAGCATAAAGCCCTGAGAGAGCTCTTTCTGCGCCTTGGCCTGTTTGGGGATATTTTTTACTGAAGACTTATTTATCGCTTCTTTGGGCAATAGTTCACGTCTGGCTTTGGTTTTGGGGGCAGGTACAAAAACTCTGGCTTTTGCTGATTTGTTCTTATGCCAAACAGAAATAGCCTTAACCAGCTTAACCGCTAAAAATATAAAAATTACCGCGATGACCACAAATACGATTATTCTTTTAAAACCGTCCGAAGGCCTGATCGCGCTTAACTTAACCGTGAACTCTTTTGCCAGGGCGGGTTTTCTTTCAATGCGCTCTCCTATATCCCTGCCGACTGCGGCATTTAACACCGGCTTGTTTGCCTGGCTGGTTTCGCCGAGATACTCCTTAAGGTCGAGCCCAAGGTAATTACAATAAATCTTGATGAAGCCTTTAAGATAAATCGGGCTTAAATTAGAGATACTGTCGCCTTCAATCGCTCGCAAAACATTGATGTGAATCTTAGTCTTCTTCTGAATCTCCTCAAGACTCAAACCCCGCTCCTGACGGATCTTCTTTAGCCGGGCACCGGCTGTTTCAATGTTCATAGCTTTTCTTTCTCATTAGCGCCTGTCAAATCCTTAAGCCAGCTCTGGCGGTCAACTAAAATCCTGCGCGGCTTGCTCCCTTCATATGGTCCGACTAAACCTTCCAACTCCATAAAATCTATAATACGCGCGGCACGCGTATAGCCTAAACGCATGCGCCTTTGTAATATGGAAACCGAGGCCTGGTTACTTTCCATTATTACGCGCACCGCTTCATCATAAAGCTCATCCTTTTCACCGCCGTTGGCTAAACTGTTCTTTTGCTGCTCCTTAAGGATCTGGTCATCATAAGCCGGCTCACCTTGCGCCTTAATAAACCCTACTACTCTTTCAATCTCTTCATCTTTAACCAAGGCGCCCTGAATACGGATAAGGTCCTCTTTGCCGGGCTGCAGAAATAACATATCCCCTTTACCTAATAAAGTCTCCGCGCCGTTCATATCCAAAACTGTGCGCGAATCAACTTTGGAAGCAACCTTAAAAGATATGCGCGCCGGTAAATTCGCTTTGATTACCCCGGTAATTACATCAACACTTGGCCGCTGCGTAGCCAAAATCAAATGTATCCCTACCGCGCGCGACAGCTGCGCCAGGCGGGTAATCGCATTTTCAATCTGGTCACGCGCCACAGTCATTAAATCCGCGAATTCATCTACGATCACTACAATGTAAGGTATCTTCTCCTGTTTCTCATTATAAGCCTCAATATTCCTTACCCCTGCCTTAGCCAAAAGCTGATAACGATCCTCCATTTGGCCCACTACCCAATTAAGCGCAACTGCAGCTTTCTTGGCGTCGGTAACCACCGGGCATAAAAGATGCGGCAGGCCGTTAAAAGGCATGAGTTCAACCATTTTTGGATCAATCATTAAAAACTTCAGTTCATTCGGCGAACCTCTAAAAAGCAGGGATAAAATACAGGTATTCACGCATACGGTTTTGCCTGAACCGGTAGTACCGGCAATCAAAAGATGCGGCATATCATCCAAATCACCAAATACGCTCCTTCCGGTAATATCTTTGCCTAAGGCCAGAGTCAAAGATGATTTCTGTTTGTGATATTCCGCTGAAACAAGTAAATCTTTAATACAGACTAAGGCACTGTGTAAATTAGGGACTTCAACTCCTACCCGCCCCTTTCCCGGGATAGGCGCGATGATCCTGACTGACTGGGCCTTAATTGCCAAAGCAATATCATCGCTTAAGGCCTCAATGCGGTTAATCTTTACTCCCGGAGCAGGCTCAAGTTCATAACGCGTAATTACCGGTCCGCGGATAATATCCGTGACCTTGGCCGCGATTCCAAAATCCGTTAACGTATCCTCCAGGATTCTGGCGCTGGCCTCAAGATCCTCCTTCATTTGCCTGGTATCCGGAGCCGGAGCCTCATCCAGTAAATCTACAGAAGGCAAATGATAATCCCCAATCTTTAATTCCTTTGGCTTGACCCTTACCTCCTCTGCCTGGGATCTGGCCTTAATTTGAATCTTCGGCCTGGTAGCCTCAGGCATGAATATTTTTGGCTTTGAAAGAGCGCCAGCCTGCTGCTCCTCTTTCTTAGAAGCGGAGTTATTCTTATTCAGGAAATTCTGCTTAACTTTAACTAAAGTAGCCTTTTGTTTATTTGATAAACTAAAAAATCCGGAAAAAAATGACTTCGACCTCTCAACTGTATTCAAAAAAAGCGAAGAGATAAGTATTTCGGTGACCAGGGCCAGTGAAAGGATAATAAAGGTAACAAAAATAATGAATCCGCCCAGGCGGCTGAAATACGCGGTTACGAAATTGGAGGTAAGCGCGCCTAAGAACCCTGACGTGTGGAACCTGAGCAAATCATTGCTCAAATTAAACATGCCGATAAGCGAGCTTATAGAGACAAGCAATACAAACATCCCCATAATACGCGGGATACTTAAGTAAGGCTTATCCTGGCGGAAATATTTTACGCCAAGAGTGATCACTAAAAACGGGATAATAAAACTTGAAATGTTACCGAATAGAAATACGAGAAACCCGCCTAAGTAGGCGCCGAAGACTCCCAGCAGGTTTTTAGGGGGGATGTTTGGCTGCGAGGTAAAAAAAACAAGGTCAGCGCGGTCAAAACGGATGAGGCTGGCTAAAACCATCAGCCCAACCGCTACTAAAATGACCCCTTTGACCTCATTTAATCTTCTTTCTCTCACTTCTAAATTAACTGCTTTGCTCGGCCTGTTTTTTGCTTAAATTAATCCGGCCCAGCTCATCTATGCCAATAACCTTGACTTTAAATTCATCGCCCACTTTTACTAAATCTTCAACCTTTTTCACAAAAGTGCTTGATAACTCAGAAACATGCACCAGCCCTTCTTTACGCGGGGCAATTTCCACAAATACGCCAAACTGCATAATACGTTTTACCTTGCCAAAATAAACCTTACCAACCTCAACATCATCGGTAATCGCCCTGATCATTTTGATCGCGGCATCGGATTTACCCGCGTCAGTTGAACCGACCAAAACCGTACCGTCGTCTTTTATATCAATACTGGCGCCTGTAGCGGCAATAATAGCCTTGATGTTTTTGCCTCCGGGCCCGATAAGCTCACCGATCTTCTCGGTATTAATCTTTAAAACATCAATGCGCGGGGCAAAGCTGGAAAGCTCCTCTCTTGGGGCATTTAACGCGGCGCTCATTTTATCCAAGATGAAGAACCTTGCCTCTTTGGACTGCGCAAGGCAATCTTTAAGCAGATCCAGGCTAATCCCGTCGATTTTAAGATCCAGCTGTACGGCAGTAACACCCTGCCTGGTCCCTGCGACTTTAAAATCCATATCGCCAAAATGATCCTCTAAACCGGCGATATCCGTTAAGATTGCCGTTTTATTACCTTCTTTAACTAAACCTAAGGCGACTCCGCCTACGGCTTCTTTAATCGGCACTCCAGCATCCATTAACGATAATGTAGCAGCGCATACAGAAGCCATACTGCTTGAACCATTGGATTCCAGAATTTCGGAAACCACCCTTACTGTATAAGGAAACTTTTCTTTTGACGGCAATACTGCAAGCAGTGATTTTTCCGCTAAAGCACCGTGGCCGATCTCACGCCTGCCGGGGCCGCGTATAGGCCTTGTCTCGCCAACGCTAAAAGAAGGAAAATTATAATGCAGCATAAAAGATTTCTTTTTTTCACCTTCTAATGACTCAATCAACTGTTCATCATCGCCCGTGCCTAATGTAGTTATGGCCAAACTCTGGGTTTGTCCGCGGGTAAAAAGGCTTGAGCCGTGGGTGCGCGGAAGCACAGAAACCTCACAGCTGATCGGCCGGATCTCTTTAAAGGAACGGCCGTCAATGCGGATATTCTCATCAATAACCATCCTGCGCACCTGCTTCTTCTCTACTTCATGCAGGCCAGCATAGATATCCGCCGCCAGAAAACCCTCGGTAGTCAACTGCGTTTCTAATTCCTTGGTCAATAGGTCAACTGCCTCTTCACGCTCCTCTTTTTTACTCAATTTATATACCTTATTTAATTTTTCCCTGGAAAGCGACTCGATCTTCTGCATTAAGCCCGGATCAATCAATTTAAGTTCAACCTTGGCTTTTTCCGCGCCATAAAGACGGCAGAACTCCTCCTGCATGCTGATTATGGGCTTCAAGCTCTCCATCCCGAATTTCACCGCCTCAAGATACACCTCTTCGGAAACCTCTTTGGCTTTTGACTCAAGCATCACTACCCCGCTGTTGTTTCCGGCAACCACTACTTCCAAATCCGCGTTCTCAAGTTCCGCGTAAGTAGGATTTAAAACGAGTTCGTTATTTATCCTGGCTACCCGGCAGCTGGCCAAAGGCCCTTTAAAAGGTATATCCGATATGGATAAAGCAGCGCTGGCGCCGATCAATGCCAGGACATTCGGGTCATTTTCACCATCGCTAGAAAGGACAATGGCCATAACCTGAACCTCATTTAGAAATCCTTCGGGAAATAAAGGCCGTATTGGCCGGTCAATAAGACGGGAACCTAAAATCTCATTTTCTGAAGGCCTGCCTTCACGTTTAAAGAATCCTCCCGGGAACCTGCCAGCGGCATAAGTCTTTTCCTGATATTCTACGGTGAGCGGGAAAAAATCCTGGCCTTCTTTAATATCTTTAGACATGCAGGCAGTAACCAATATCACGGTTGCGCCATATGTAACCGTAACCGAGCCGTTAGCCTGTTTGGCGAACCTTCCGGTTTCCAGGATAAGGTCATTTTTACCAAATTTAATTTTTAAACTTTTATTTTGCATTATTTAGCTCTTTCTTTATTATAGGTGAAATTTTAAAGGGGCTTTACTTTCTCAAATTAAGTTTTCCCAAGACCTCTTCATACTTCTTCAAATCCTTGTCCTTGAGATATTTGAGCAGGCTGCGGCGTCTGCCTACCAATAAAAGCAGGCCACGGCGAGAATGCAGGTCTTTTTTATGCGATTTAAAATGCTCGCCCAGAGAATTAATCCTCTCGGTCAAAATAGCTATCTGGACCTCGGCAGAACCGGTATCCCTGGCATGCACCTTAAAATCATTAATCAATTTTGCTTTCTTTTCCTTTACCAAAACCAATTTTCTTCCCTCTCTTTCTAATTCGCAATATTATACGATAACTCATTCAGCAAGTCAATGGATTTAATCAAAGGCTACTTCTTTTTCAATAGCTCAATTATCTTATCCAGCTTCTGGAGCACTAAAACGCTGAAAACCACCAGCCAGATGGTTAAGGCCAGTGAAATCAAACCGCTCATAAAACTTAAACCATATTCCATATTCTTTCTCCTGCCTGCCAAACGGCTCCGCAACAATTGCTGCAAGTTATTGCCGAAGGCAATTTTCTTGATTTTGAGTATTGTATCATAAGAAATTAGTTATGCAATCTCAATTTCGCGGATTTTCCTGCGCGTAGACTTCTTTTCTGAATGCCGGCGCTTACGCTCAAGTATCTTTATTTTGATTCTTTTCGGTTTCTTGCGCGTTGAGCGCATAATCTTTGCCTTAAGCGACTGTTTTTGCAGAAGGTCATGCTTAATCCTGTTTTCAATCTTGCTTAAAAGAATGTGCCTGGCTAGGTTGCGGTTAAGCAACTGGTAACGCTGGCGCTGACATTTTACCTCCAGCCCCGTAGGCAGATGTTTCAAATATACACAGGTAGCGGTTTTATTGACATTTTGTCCGCCGGGGCCGCTTGAGCGGATAAAACTCTCTACAATATCTTCTTCGCGCACCCCCAATTCTAGCATCTTTTTCTCTAAGGCGGTCATCTCCTTGATAATATTTGCCATCGTTACCGCTCCCTTTTTACTGCCTGTCAGGCAGAAAACTCAAGCCCGATTTTCTTAATCAAGGCATCTATCTCTTTGAGTAAAGGCATAGGAAGCATCTTTAAAATCTCTGCCTCCTGTTTCAACGCGCGCAGCTGGCCCAAAAGCCTCCTGACAACAGCCTGCTTTCTTTTTTCCTGCGCCTCTTCCGGTTCCATTTCCTGGCGCTGCCTGATAATTACCCCCAAGCTCTTTTTTAACTCCTGGGCAGGCCTGCCTTTTTCGAAAATCTCTTTTTTAAGGCTGTTATAATCATGTTCATCCAATGCTTTCTTATTTTTCGCCTGGCGCAGGATATCCACCGATTCATAGCTGGGGATATTCGCGGCCTGGCTTGCCTGGGCGTAATCGCTTTTCAAATACTGCGGTTCCTCTTTTTCCAGGAAATAATACGACTTGAGCAGCTTCATCGCCGTCTGTTTACGGATGCCTATCTCGCGGCTGACATAAACATCAAAATTCAGATAACCCCACTCCTTATACATCTTGTCTTTCCAGGCGGAATAAAGTGAGCGGCCCAGTTCAATCCATGAGCATTTAAAGTTCTTGGCGCTTTCTAAAATATGGTAACGCAAAGAGCCGCTGTCCAAACTCTCCATCTTCTCCTCAATATTTCTTAATGATTTCGTTTTTGCCTCATCCATTGTTATCTCCCGAATATTTCCTTTAGCTCTTTAAACTTCTCTATAACATTGCTTACCTTATCGACTATTTGCTCCGGCGATTGGCTGCTCAAATTCTCAATCGCCGCTTTTAAAATTATGCTTCTTAGTTTATCCTGGCTTAAAGCCGGGTTATCCAGTTTGGTATCAATATCAAACACTAAATGCAAATTACCATCGCTATCGGTAAACAAATCCAGGGCGTTCTTCGCTAAATCCAGGTCCATCTCCTGGGCCTGCCCTTCCTCATAGACAAGGTGTGAAAGATTTAAATCCGTATTAATCTTTAAAGCGTTATTTTTGGCCTTAAAGGTTGAGCCAAGATTAAGTTTTGCCGACAGGAGCTTTTTATTTGAGATAAAATTCCCGTAGTAAGGGGAAAAATTAGTTACATCCATCTCCTTGACCTCTAACTTGGCGTCCATGTTTTTAGCCAGATAATCCAGCCAGCCGGAAAAATTAATATCGCCAAAAGCCCCGCCCGCTGGGTTTGCCAGCTGGCAGCTTAAACTAAAGTTTGTAGCCAGCGAGGTTACGGGAAGAGAAACTTTAGCCACGCTTATATTCAGCTTATCAACAATAACCTGATAGCCCGATGCGCTTACCTTCCTGTCCGTGAAGATTATTTTCGCGTTGTGCACTTTAAGGCTAATCGGGTAAATTTCCGGCGCTTTAGTTCCCGGCTTCTGCTCTAAAGACGGCAGGTTTAATTTACCGTCCGCGGACTGCTCAAGATTAATCACCGGTTCCGTAATGGTTAAACCATGAATAACTACCTTGCCGAATAATAAAGCGATTAAATTCGGCGAAAAAGATATTTTCTTTATATTCGCCAGGCTGCCAATCTCTAACTTCTCAAGGGTAATCGTAAAAGGAATGCTTAAGCTGATTTTGCCGAGTGAGGCCTTGACCTTTAGATTCTGCTGTATTTGCCCTTCAACAATCTTAGGCGCATAAACCGCGAATAAAATACTGGCAATAAAAAAGATAACAGCAAATATTACAATGATTATAAATAAAACTTTAAATATTTTATGCATATGATTGTCCCCTTTATTTATTCTCCGGAGCCTGACCTTACTTCTTCCGTATTAAGGTTAAGGCCAAGAAATTCCTCATTTGTCGGAAGGCTTAAATAAAAATCCGCGGTCTCATCAATTTCAATTTTAATGCCGGATGCCTGAAAATCCAATAAATGGCCTCCGCTTTTCCTGTCCTTGCTGATAAAATGCAGGTGGTAACCTCCAACGCTAAAATTCCTGGAATATTCCGGAGAACGAAAACCAACAACAGTGCCTTCTATATTATTAAACTCGAAGAGTTTCTGCTCGCCAACTGCCTGATTAAGATCCGGATACGGCTTAGCCTGTTTAGGCACACTTCTGGTTTTCACATACTTAAACCGGCCGCTGATCTTCACAGCATGAAAAATATTCTTCGAAGACAATAATTTATCCAAATACTGGCCTAAATCCGCATAACTTAATTCATTATCAAAAGCGTAAGTTTTATCAGTATTAAAAAAAGTTACCTGGGCAAAAGGAATCCCCACGGCCTTATTCACCAAATGAACCCGGCCGTCAACTTTAACCTGATAGCAGTTGCCGTCCAGGATTACCATCTCGCCTTCTAATCCCTGAAAAGTTCCTAAACCAAAATCCCCGCGCTGCTTAAGCGAACACAAGGTTATCTCTCCGTCATAATCTCCGGCAGAAAGCGCCTGAATAGTTGATGCCTGATAAAGAACTTCTCTATTTGGCAGATGGCTGCAGCCAAGCAGAGCAAAAACAAGAATTATAAAATATAGGTATTTTTTATTTGCTAACATGGCTTAAAGTAGCAGCGCTTTCAATCTTGTCGCGTATAGTATCCCTAAGCAAGCCAAAATCTCCGGCTCCGAATCTCTCAGTTTCTACTGCCGGCAAAACAATAAGCTTGACCGAAACTTTAGTCTTAAAAACCCAACTCCCTTTAGGGATCGCCTCACGCGTGCCGATTAAACAAACAGGCAGGATTGGTTTCTTCTCTTTAATCGCCAGCTTAAAGGCCCCGTTTTGGAATTCATTCATTTTATCACTTGTGCTGCGCGTTCCTTCCGGGAAAAATAACACAGACATATCCTTTTGCAGCCACCGGCTTGCCTGGTGGTAAATCTCTTTAATGCTGGCGAAGTCCCCGCGCAAAAGCTTTATATGCTTGATCAACCCAAGGCACCAGCCGATAAAAGGAACTTTAAACAAACTGGCCTTAGCCACCCATTTAAACTGCATTTTGGTCTGGTAAAGTACCACAATATCAGCCATGCTCTGATGATTAGAAATTATCACATAAGTCCTTTTATGGTCTATATTCTCAAGCCCGCTTACCTTTACGCTCCAATAAGGATTTAATCCGATCACGGCATCCGACCACCAAAAACACTGCGCATGGGTGATTTTTTTCTTTTTATCGAAAGGAAAAAGCAGGATATTTAAGACAAAAACCACAAAGAAAAGCAGGATAGTCAATAACCCGCTGCCTAACCAAATTCCAATAGAAATAATTGCCTTCATACTCTTTATCTGACTATAGCCCAAATAGCGGGGGTTGTCAACTTTAATGAGGCCGCGACTTATGGAGAAATAGCGACATAAGTCGCTGGCCGAATTAATCCTTGCGGCTGCGAGCAAATTCTGAAGTAATTTGCGAGCGATTTGACGCAAGGATATATCCCCTACCTTATTGCTGCGTGAGGGCAGATTTGATTATAGGCGCAATAAGTGCAGGCCTTGTATTCGGGTTTGGCCGGATAACTCTGCTGGCGGATCCCCGCGGAAACCGCCGTTATATCCTCTTGCACATCATCCAGGCCTTCTTCGCTTATCTCATACCTGCCGATAATACCGGATTCCAGAAAGTACAACGCCACCGCAACCGGCAAAACTCCGAAGATATGCTGATACGCCAAGGCATAAAGCGCAAGCTGTTTGCTTTCCTTAACCCGTTTATCCGCATCCTTCTGGGTTTTAATCGCCGAGGTCTTAAAATCCATGATTACCGCCCCATCATTCTCCATGTCTACGCGGTCAAACCTTCCGGTAATCTTATTATCCCCGATTACAAAAGAAAATTCTTTCTCAATAAATTTGGGGATTGATTTGCGGGCCTCTTCATCCTTATAGAATCTGGCTAAAGCCTCCCTGCCAATACGGAAACGCTCCTCCTGATGGCTGGCATCAAGAAACCCTTGAGGATCAAAATTAGCTTCAAAACAATCCAAAACCTCATCCATACTAACCTTATCTCCATTAAGTTTACGCAACAGGTATTGGCTGACTGCCTCATGCATTGCCCGTCCATAAATAACCGTATGATGCTCCATAATCGGAACGCGCAATATATTTACATATTTGTATTTTAAAGGGCAGGTCAGGTAATCATCGATATGGTAATAACTTAAACTGACCAGTTTGTCTTCCGGTATTTTTTGAGGGGCCTGCTTAGGTAACTCCTTAGCCGGTGCAAAACGCTTAATACTCTCGATGGCTGCGCTTTTTTTCTTTTCCGCGCCTTCCCCGGGCTTTTTACCCAAAGCCTCGAGCACAAACTGGCTTGGCTTACGCAACCGTTTACCGCCATAATCTTCAGCGCTGGTTAAATATAATTCTTCTTTGGCGCGCGTCATTCCTACATAAAAAAGCCGGCGCTCCTCCTGAACATGAAAATCTCCTGTAGGAAGAACCTCTTTGATCAAAACATCAGGCAGTTCAATTTGCTGAGAACGCTTAGGAAGCGGGAATTTCCCCTGTACCAGGCTGACTAAAAATACCACCCTGAACTCCAGCCCTTTAGCTTTATGTATGGTTAGAATATTCACCGCGTCCTGGTCTAAATCCGCCTCAACTGTCGGCGGATCATCCCCTGACTCAATGAGCAGGTTAAGATGCCGGATAAAACTGATTACCCTGTCCTCTTTGGCTACCAGCTCAAAATCACGCACCTGGTTAAAAAACTTAGCGATATTCTGAATTTTAGTTTCTTTTTCCAGGCTGGGATTATGCGTCAGGTATTTAAGATAACCCATATCAGTAAGAAAACTATAAAGCAGCCTGCCGGTTGTCTCATCGCGGGAAACCTGCATAAATTTCTCAATATCAGAAAGCACCTGCTTTATCTTATCTTTAGTATCATCCTTTAGCTCTCCTAACTCTGTGATTTTTTCCAAATCATTAAATACGTCATAAAGCGTGCGGTTTCTGCGCCGGGCAAAGTGATTACATAATGTCAAGTCCGCCAGGTCTACTTTATAGACCTCGGAGCTCATCAGGTAATACAGGCTTAAAGAATCAGAGGGATTGGCGATTACGCGCAGGAAATTGATACATAACTTAACCTCTCCCCGAACATATAACCCCTGGTTACCGCTGAACTGCCAGGGTATATTCAACATATTTAACGATTGGATAAAACCCCGGGCATCAGAATTAGAGCGCACAAGAATGGCAAAATCCCTATATTTAAACTTACCTAAACTTACTTTATCTTGTATAATCTTACTCACATTATCAGCTTCAGCTGAATATGTATCAAAGTGTAAATGGCAGGGTTTTGCCCCTTCCTTAGTTAAACCAAGCAGATGTTTGTCTATTTTTGCCTTTACCTCAAAACGTTCCGGGTTGTTATATTGTATCAGCTGATAAGAGCTGTCCAGTATGGCTTGAGTGGAACGGTAATTCTGAATCAGGGTAATCTTCTCTGCTTCGGGGAACTGCTCTATAAAATTAAGCACATTGCTGTAGGCGGCCCCGCGCCAACGGTAGATGCACTGGTCATCATCGGCAACCACGGTTATATTCTTAACGCCGCCAGCCAAAAGTTTTACAATCTGGAACTGCGCGAAATTCGTATCCTGAAATTCATCCACTAAAATATATTTAAACTGTTTCTGATAATTTTGCAGGATCAAAGGATGCCCGCGCAGCAACTGCAGGCTTAGATAAAATTGATTGCCAAAATCAACCAGACCTTCTTTAGCCAGAAGCTCCTGGTATTTGAGATAAGCGGCCGCCACCTCCATCTGCTGCGCTGCTAATTCTTCATTAGCGTTATCTTGCGACCCGGCCTTGACCTTAATCATAAAATCCTGGGCGTATTGCAAATACTCTTCAGCTGAAATATCCTCATCTTTTGCCCGGCTGAAAAATGAAATCAGCGCTTCAATAAAACGCGTAGGCTCGGCTAACGGCCGGTAATAATTAAGCGTAAACTCAAAAAGGTGTTCGCGAAAAAATACCGCGGACTCTGAGCGGGCAAGCACCTTAAAATCCGGGTTTAACCCGGCAACTAAAGCATTCTCGCGCAGGATGCGGTCGCCAAAGGCATGAAAAGTAGAGATCCAAATATCCGTATAACCATAGGGCATCAGGATATCCACCCTCTCCTGCATCTCCTTAGCCGCCTTATCCGTAAAGGTAAGCGCTAAGATTTCATCGGTCTTGGCAAGGCCCTGATTTATAAGCCAGGCAATGCGCTGGGTAATCACCCGGGTCTTGCCTGTACCTGCTCCGGCTATAATTAACAACGGGCCGTCACTGTGCGTGACCGCCTCTACCTGCTGTTTATTTAATCCCTCTAAAACTTTATCCATATTAACTTAATCCCTATTAATAACGTGGATCATTTCACAGAGCCTGCCATAATTACGCATGTTAAAATTCATTACTAAACGGGGCAAATTAAGGAATTCTCCTTCCTGAATTTCTTTATTCGTAGGAGGGGAAACCCTGATTTGGCCGCTAATCAAAATATCTTTAAATTTTTTATTTATAAGCCTTAGCGTTTTCTCGGAGATCTCTCTTTTTAACCTTAACACTGCCAGGCCCGTAACATACCTTATTGAGTGATATACCCTGTAGAAATCTTCTATATATTTAACCGCCGCATCAACATTCTTTACAATATGAATAAGCTTGAGATCTTCTTTATTGATAAACCCTTTCTTGGCTAACTGGCTCTTTATAAAATGCATCCAGGTGGCCCAATAGGTTGAGCCTTTGGGCTCCATTAAAACTATTGGCCGCGGCCGGGATTTTCCGGTTTGGATCAAGGTAATCATCTCGAACCCTTCATCAAGGGTGCCGAAGCCGCCCGGGAAAAGGGCGGTAGCGTCAGTCTCTTTTACAAAAATAAGCTTTCTGGTAAAAAAATATTTGAAGTTAATCAGTTTTTCTTTCTCATCAATATACGGATTCGGCTTTTGTTCAAAAGGCAGCCGGATATTTAAGGCAAAATCCTTGCCGAGCCCCGCGCCCTTATTGCCTGCCTCCATTACCCCGGGGCCGCCCCCGGTTACAATCATATAGCCTTTTTCAGAAAGCTTGCGCGAAAACTCCTCCGCCATCCTATATTCGGCTGATTTAATCTTTGACCTGGCTGAGCCAAAAATGATTACTTTCTTAATCGCTCTATAAGGAGAAAAAATCTTAAAAGAATAGCGCAGCTCCTTCAACGCGTTATTTACAAGCTTAAGATCCCCCCTATCACTGGACTCCTTGCCCAGCTTAACAGTAGTAGTCAGTATTTCACGCAATAAATTCTCAGTATCCACAGAACCGGATTGCTTAACCAGCTCATTAATTAAATTGTCTATAGCCGGATCCCCAACTTCGTAATCTCTTGAAATTTTCTCCATCATTTAAGAAACCCCATTTTGCGCAGCTCCTCTTCAGCCTGTTTCCGGAAATCACCCTGCAGTTCAATAACGTAATCTTTAACCGATCCCCCCGTGCCAAAACGCTGTTTTAACTTCTTAGCTAAATCCAAAAGCGCCGTCTCACTTAAGGCTAAGCCAGCAATCAGCGTCATTCCTTTGCCTTTACGCGCCTTAGTCTCATAACGCAGGCGCACAATACCTTCAGTATCAGGCACAGCCGCCTTCTTCATATCCCGGCATATACAACTGCCGGTCATTTTAGCGCACCCCGGGCAAATTGACCCCCGCGAGGTAGAATACACTAAGTTAGAATTCAAGTTATTGTTTTTCATCTTTTTTCATTCGCGGGTCCTGCCTGCCAATCCTTCCCGCCCGTGCTCGTTTCCACTGCGCGCGGTCAAGGGCCTCGGCTTGGCAGTTGCCCGCTGAAAATAATTTTTAACCATAACTTTATTTTTTTAACTTCGGTTCCTGGGGCTTGCCTGATATTTTCTTCCAAAACTCGTTAATCTCCTTAATAAAATTGCTCTCCTGGACTCCCCGCTTATTTTCTTTAAGGTACTCCTTAAATTCCCTTGCGATAAAGGTATTCGGAATGGAATTAATCAACTCATAAATCTTCTTTTTATCAAGCGATTCTATATCTTTGATTACCTGTTCACGGGGCATATCCTCAATGATTCCATATTTAGTTTTAAGCTCAGGAGGCAATGCTTTTATTACATCGTAAATTTTGGCGTATTTTTTCTTATACTTATCCGGACTTAATTTATTTATCTGGCCAATATTATCTTTTTTGAATTTATCAATGTCCATTGCGGCGGCGAATCCTTTTGCCAGAGTTTTAAATGTCGAGCCGATCATCTGATCTTGCAGGCTAACCTTCTCTTGAGGGAAAGCATAACTTGGAAAACACAAACTTATTACCGAGAATAAAATTATTCTAAATATAGCCGCCTTGGACAATTTCATAGCTAAAAACTCTTAACTGCCCCTGCCGGAGGCCCTTTTCAAATCATTAATAAAAACAGAGGAAATTTTATAACCCAATTCTTCTGCTTTATGCACATCTTTCCAGCTATTATTGTAGTCCCTTTTCAGGAAATAAGCACTCCCCCGGTTGCAATAGGCCTTGGAATACGCGGGGTTAATTGTTATTGCCTTGCTGTAATCAGCGATAGCTAAATCAAGCTCGCCTTTATCATAATAAACACTCCCCCGGTTGCAATAGGCCTTGGAATACGCGGGGTTAATTGTTATTGCCTTGCCGTAATCAGCAATAGCCAGCTCAAGCTTACCTCTGATATGATAGGCGATTCCCCTGCTATTATAGGCCTCGGGGTCTTTAGGATTAAACTCTATAGCCTTGCTGTAATCAGCTATAGCCTGCACAAGATCATCTTTATCATAATAAACATTTCCCCGGTTGCAATAAGCCCTGGAATACGCGGGGTTAATTGTTATTGCCTTGCTGTAATCAGAGATAGCCTGCACAAGATTGCCTTTTTTGTGATGGGCCATTCCCCGGTTGTTATATGCCTCGGCGTCTTTAGGATTAAGCTCTATAGACTTATTATAATCAACGATAGCCAAATCAAGATCCCCTTTTTTATGGTGGGCGAGACCCCGGTTGTTATATGCCTCAGGGTCTTTAGGGTTGATTGCTATGGCCTTATTATAATCAGAGATAGCCTGCTCAAGATTGCCTTTGACATAATAGGCAATTCCCCGGTTGTTATATGCCTCGGCGTATTTAGGGTTGATTTCTACGGCCTTATTATAATCAGCGATAGCTAAATCAAGATCACCTTTTTTATGGCAGGTAATCCCCCGGTTATTATATGCCTCGGCGTATTTAGGGTTGATTGCTATGGCCTTATTATAATCAGCGATAGATAAATCAAACTTACCTTTTCTATGATAGGTAACCCCCCTGCTATTATAGGCCTCGGCATCTTGAGGGTTAATCTCTATGGCCTTGCTGTAATCAAGAATAGCTAAATCAGGGTCGCCTTTATCATAATAAACACTCCCCCTGCTGCGATAGGCCTTAAGGTGCGCGGGATTGATTTCTATGGCCTTGCTGTAATCAGAGATAGCCTGCTCAAGATTGCCTTTATCATGATAGGCATCTCCGCGGTTATAATAGATATCAGGATACGCCGGATTAATTGCTATAACTTTGTTGTAATCAGAGATAGCCTGCACAAGATTGCCTTTATCATGATAGAAAACCCCCCGGTTGTAATAGGCCTTGATATATACAGGATTGATTTCTATGGCCTTGCTGTAATCAGAGATAGCCTGCTCAAGATTGCCTTTATCATGATAGGCGTTTGCGCGGATATAATAAGCATCGGAATATGCCGGGTTAATTGCTATGGCCTTGTCATAACAGGCAATCCCGCTCTCCTGCCTGCCAAAATAATATAAAGCAACACCTTTATTCAAAAGCTCCGAGGCCTCTAATTTCGCGCCTTCAAGCGGGATTATTTTCTTCCCTGTTTCTTTTAAGAATAGTTTTTCTAAGTCTAACCTCATTGCCGCAAAGTTTAGATATCTTTTATCCGGCTCTTTTTCTAAGCATTTCGCAATAATCGCAAAAAGAGGAGAGTCAAAACCGCAAACCGCTTGTTCCCGATGCGACTTCTCGTATTCCAATGCATTTTTGCCGGTAAAAGGCAATGCCCCGCGTTTCGCCATCTGGTAAAGAACAACCCCAAAAGAATAGATATCGCTTATTTGGTTCATCTGGCCGTCAAATTGTTCTGGAGCCATATAAGGAAGCGTGCCGCTTGTCAAGCCCCCGCTACCCTTGAAAATAGCCAAATCCGACTTTTCATTTTCCGGAATATACTCTTTAAACTCAATCTCTTGCGCTAATTTCGCTGACCCGAAATCAGTTATCTTTACGGTTTTATCCGGAGTAATCATAATATTATTTGGTTTTATATTCCCATGAGCCTTGACCTCTTTCGCGTACACATATTCCATGCCATAGCAAAACTCTATGGAGTATTTGAGGATTTCAGGCAGGGTTAAATTATCCAAGTGATGGCTTAAGGTATTTCTTCCATTTTCATCCGGCGCGATATAATCAATAACAATGAAGGGATAATTGTCTATCCGTATAACTACATAGGCGCTGACAATATAAGGGCATTTGCCTATGCCTGCCCAAACAAGCGCCTCTTTTTCAAAGAAGGCCTGGTTTTGCGGGGGAACCAAGAATTCTCTTTGCAGGGTCTTTAAAACATAAGGCGCCCGGTTGATATTATCATAGCAGGCGCAGGCAATCCCCGAGCCCGCCTCCAGAACATGATATACCTCATAACGCCCGTATATAGAGTCCCCGGTTTTTATTTTAGTAACCAAATCCGGAGCGATACTTTCTTTCCTGGCTGTTTCACTTAAGGAATCGTTAAATAAAACAGTTAGCTTGGTGTTTCCTAGCCCTATAACATCTTTATCTTTTAATTCTTTTTTACCGCGGATAAGCTCATTATTTAGAAGCGTTCCATTTACGCTATTTAAATCTTCAATAAAACAAAAATCGTCCTCCCGGTAAATTAAGGCGTGCATTCTTGAGCAATAATCATCATAAGTAATTTTAATCGCCGCCTCATCACCCCTGCCTATCAATACAGGAGTACCTGGCCTGACAACGACCTTTTGATCCTTTAGGGGGCCGGTCAATACTAAAACAGCGATATTTTTATCTGAATTCATTTTATCAATCAGGCAATTTAAGGAAGTTTGGCGGGTTCCGGATTTTCTTTTAACCTGGCCATTTTCTTGTTTAACTTCAACAGCCTTTTCTCCTCTTGTTTCTTTTTCCTAGCTTGCTCCTTGAGGTTCTTTTGAAATGAATAATTGACTATCGCCATAATTCTAATCCCTCCTTTTTCTGCTGTTTCCAACTACCAAAAAAACAGGCTGCTTATTTATTATATTCTATCACAAATTTAAAAATTGTAAGTAAGCAAAAAAGGGCTGGACGGTTAAGCCCAGCCCCTGCGAAGATACTCCCGAACTTTATTACTTAGAGAACTTATTATACAGTTTAGCCAGGATAAGCCCCCATATTCCAGCGCTCACAAAACCCCAGATACCCAAAATAATACTTCCTAAAATTGTCGGGGTATAACCCAGATAAACGCTTGCGGCTACCTCTCCCCAGGCATCACCCCAGGTACAAGCCGTATCGATTAGCCCTAAGATTAACATCCCGCAACCCCACAATACCCCGCATGCCAGCCCAAACGCCTTTGCATTAATCTTGCTCATATCCCCTCCTTGTTAAGCTATATTATCTTCTTTGAATCATAAGATTGCAAGTAATTTGTATCCTGTCCCGCTCTCCCCGGTCAATCATTCCTCCTTTAACAGGGTAATACCGCTTAGCACAGAGAACGCCAATGTTACGTAATTATATACGCCCCGGTAAGTCTTATTGGCTAAAATCATGCCCGCCTCCATTTTACCTCTTTAAGAAATTATTCAGAAAAGAAAAAACCATCGCCAGTAACGTGATGATTATCGGGATCAAACACGTGCCCATATGCTTAAGTGATGATTTTTTATTTAAAGTTATTTCTATAAGGCGGCCTTTATGAACAGCGTAAGCCCAATGAATATAGAGAAGCGAAAAAACAATCAGGGTATTAAATTCAAAAAGGAGTATCGGAGCGTAAAAATCCGGGTGATTTCCAATAAGCATGGTTGAGAAAGGTATTAAGCAAAGAAACATGAACCAGACGATATTTATAAATACAAGCATGGGGTCAATGAACTTTATAAAATGAAACTGCCAGTGGTGCTCAAACCACAAAATCCCCAAAATTAAGAAGCTTACCATATAGGCAATAAAATCCTCTCTAAGAGTTGAGAAAAATTTATGGAAATCAATGTTCTTTACGGGATTTGAAAAATTAAACACCTCGCTTAAGCTGACTATCATAATGGTCATAACAATAGCGAAAATACCGTCTACCAACGCCTCCATGCGGCTCGCCTTTAACTTCATACTGCCTTCCTTTCAATTACGCTTTGGTATTTATGAAATGCTCGATTGAGCGGTCATAGGTCTTTTCGGTTTTCTTATCAAAATAGCATGCCGGTAATTCATTGTTTGAGCGATGATAAACAAGGCATTCGCAGCATACCCCATGCCTGGGGCATCCGGGGTAACTGCAATTACACGCCAAATCGTTTTTCTTTTTATTCAAACATTCCATATTAAATCTTTTTTAAATCCTTGGTTAAGAAATAACTCAATACCGTCCGGATCACAACAATCGCCCCCAACATCCCTAAGCTTACCCAGGTAGGGGTAATAATAGTTTTAATAATATCGCCGGCGATAAAAAATTCCAAAGCTAATACTAAATAACTTCCCAAACAAATACGGATAGGTTCATTTAATTGCATAGACTTATTTCTATCCGTAATTTCTTTCTTTAAGAACTCAAGCAGGGAAACCGCTGAACCCCAGATAATAATCAAGGCACCGATGATGTTCAACAGAAGGCTGATATTATTTATAACGCAGTGTAAAGTATCCATCTTGCTGGCATACCTCCTTTTCTTTTTAAAAAAGCGGACCCTAATTTATAAGGAATAGGACCGTTTATTATTTTATTACAAAAAACTGTTATTGTCCCCAATTCTTTTGATTCTTCATAAATTCATAGTTTATAATTGACAATACCGTAATTTCAAGTATACTTAGTGAAATTAAGGAGTAGATTCCTCGCTTAACCACTTGAAAGGAAACTCAAAATGCTAAAAAAATGCGTAATCTGCAAAAAAGGCTCACTGAACGGAAAAGCTATAGCCAGAAAAGGCCAGTATAAAGCCAAGGGCGGAACCGGTTCAAAGATCGCCCGCTGGTCAAAGCGCAAATTTCTTCCCAATCTTCAGAAAATGCGTATACTGGTTAAAGGCATACCCCAGAGCGTCTTTATCTGCGCCAAGTGCATCAAAAAGGGCGATTTCAAAAAAGCCGTTCCCAGAGTTAAACCCGCTATTTAAAGAATATATCTTTAGCCTCAAGGATCAAAGACTCATCCTGGCGCCAGCTGTCTATCTTGGGGGTATAAACCAGATCAAATGACTGCGCCTGCATGAGGCTGTTCAGCAAACCCGCCATACCAAACGCAATAACCTGACAAGTAGTCATGCCATCAGTTGCCCAGAATTTCAAGGTCTCGCGGCTTAAGCTCTGCACCTGGCCTTTTAGTTTCAGGCCGCGCGTATAAAATAAAGGCTCCGGGTTAGCCATGCCAAAAGGCTCTAAAGACTCAAACTCCCTGACCATCTGCTCATTTAAATCGCTTAAAAGAAGCTCCGCGTCAATATCTATGCTGGGCAGTAAATCCTCCAGATTCAAGCGGTCATGCGCCAGCTTATTAATGCTCTTCCTGAACTCATCAATATTATCTTTTGTGATCAGCAATCCGGCGGCATGGGCATGCCCGCCAAAGCTATCCAAAAGCTCCTTGCAATCTACCAAGGCGTCAAAAAGGTGAAAATTCTTGATTGAGCGCGCCGAACCCTTGCATAAATTTTCATTCAGCGAAATAACTATTGCCGGGCGGTAAAACCTGTCGGCAAGCTTGGAGGCGACAATTCCCAACACCCCCTGGTGCCAATCATCTTTAGCGATTACTATTATCTTTTGCTCCTTAAAATTCATCTCCCGGTTAATCATCTCCTCCGCCTCTTCTAAAATCTTAGCCTCCACCTTCTGGCGCTGGCGGTTAAATTGCTCAAGCTCTTTAGCTAAACCTTGAGCCTCTTCATAACTCTGGCTCATCAGAAGCCTTAAAGATAATTCAGCGCTGCCCATCCTTCCGGAGGCATTTATTCGCGGAGCGATAATAAAACTCACATAAGTAGAATTAAACCGCTTCGCGTTATTTTTAATCCCCGCATTATCAATTATGGCGCGCAGGCCTGCTCTTTTTGTATCCGGCAGGCGCAATAATCCTTCCCTGGCGATAATCCGGTTTTCTCCGTTTAACGGAACGCTGTCGGCGATAGTGCCTAAAGTAACCAGATCCAAGTCTTCATTAAGCAAAGAGCCGCTTATCGCCTGACAAAATTTATAAGCCACTCCCACTCCGGCCAGGTCCCTAAAAAGGTAACCCGAATTCTTAAGTTTAGGATTAATCAGGCTTGAGGCCGCGGGCAAACCTATACCCTGAGGTTCATGGTGGTCAGTAATAATTACATCGATATTCGCCTGTCTTAAGCCTTCCACTTCTTTATGATTAGCTGTCCCGCAATCCGCGGTAATCATAAGTTTTACCTTATTTTCTTTGGCAAAAGCGATTATTTCCTTATTTAAACCATAACCTTCGGTAATGCGGTGCGGGATATGATGCAGGACATCTAAGCCTAATGCGACAAGTGTATTCTTGACTAAAACCGTGCTGGTTATGCCATCCACATCATAATCGCCAAACACCATCACCTTCTCTTTATTCTCTATCGCCTTCCTAACTAAAGCAACTGCCTTAGGCATATCAGAAAATAATTGCGGGCTGAACAAATCTTCCATGCCGGCTTTAAGGAATTTCTCCGCTTCGGCAGTAGATTTTACTTTGCGGTTAACCAAAACCTGTGCCAGGATTTTAGAGATACCTAATTCTTTGGATAGCTGATTTTGCAGATGGATGTGCGGGGTGGCTAATCTTAAGATTTTATGTGAGGACATATATAAATTTTCACTTTTCCCGCCGTGCCTTTTACAAACCTGAAAGGCACAATCATCAGGATATGTCACATACTTTCTGGCTGGCTTACGCCTAATAACTCTAATCCGCAGGATAAAACAATTTTTACCCCCTTAATCAGGGCCAGCCTTGCGCTGGTAACCGCCTCATCCTGGCCTAAAACCCGGTGCAAATCATAGAACTTGTGGAAGGTCTCAGACAGCTCCTGGAGATAAACCGTAACCATATAAGGATCGCAGGTAATCAGGCATATATTGAGGATCGCCTTAAACTCAAGCATCTTCTTAATAAGATCCAATTCTTCCTTCTCTTTAAGCACAGAAAGCTCTAAAACGCCTTCATTTTGGATAGGGGCACTCCGTAATATGCTGCAAATCCGCGCGTGAGCGTATTGTACGTAATAAACCGGGTTTTCCGCGCTTTGTTTTTTCGCCACTTCAAGGTCAAAATCCAAATGACTGGATGTACGGCGCATTAAAAAGAAGAATCTGGAGGCATCTGAGCCTACTTCATCCAAAACTTCGCGTAAAGTGATGTATTGGCCGCGCCGAGTGGACATTTGTATGGGCTGGCCATTACGATAGATGGTTGCCAATTGGACAATGATTACTGATAGGCTGTCCGGAGAATGTCCAAAGGCTTGAATTGAGGCTTTAATACGATTAATATAACCATGGTGATCCGGGCCCCAAAGATTAATCAACCAGCTAAAACCGCGGTTAAATTTATCCTGATGATACGCGATATCCGGAGCCAGGTATGTCTGGCTGCCGTCGCTTTTAATAATTACCCTGTCTTTATCATCACCGAAAGCGGTTGACTTAAACCAGAGCGCGCCGTCCTGCTCAAACAAAAAACCTTTTTCTTTTAGTTGGCTAAAAGCCTGCTCTACCTTGCCGCTTTTAGCCAGCTCCTTCTGCGAATACCAGCAATTAAAATTAACCCCGAAATCAGAAAGCTCCTGTTTTATAATCTTCAGGATATAATCCGCCGCAAAATCACCTAAGGCCGCATCATTAATTTTCCGCTTGTCCGCTTCTTTGGCAATATCATAAATGTAATCTCCCTGATAGTAATTATCGGGAAATTCAATCTCCTTTCCTGCTAACTCTTCTTTCCGCAGCTGGACAGATTTACCCAGAATATTAATCTGATTGCCTTCATCATTAAGGTAATACTCGCGTTGTATGTTAAAGTTAAGAAATCGCAGGATATTCGCCAGGCAATCCCCCACCGCGGCCTGCCGGGCATGCGCCACCGACAGGGATCCCGTGGGATTAGCGCTGACAAACTCAATCAATGCCTTTTTCCCTTTGCCTAAATCCTGCCTTAAGGCATCTTTACCCTGATTGATTATTTTGCTTAGCTGATTATAAAAATAATCCGCGTCAAGATAAAAGTTTATAAAACCGGCTCCCTCGGCCTTTACCTGTTTGATTAAACCATTTAATTCGGAATTGGGGATTTCTTTTTGGATTAATTCAATTAAAACCGCGGCGATATTCCTGGGGGAATTCTTGAGCGTCTTGCTTAACTTTAAAGCGATATTAGTGGTATAGTCGCCGAAACGGTTATCAGTAGGAAGATCAAGAATAACTTCATCCAGGGCGAGTTTATCCAATTCGCCTGCCCGCAACGCGCGGATAACCAAGGCTGTAAGTTCTTCCTGAATATTCTTCTGCATTTTAGTTTTTAGAAAAGAAGATTACAAAAACGGCAAGCCAAACCATGATTTACTAATCACTTTTTTGCGGCAGAAACACGAACTTTCTTAGCGTCAGACCAAAGGCTCTCTAAAGAATAAAACTCTCTCATAGGCTTATAAAAAGAGTGAGCGATTACCGAAACATAATCTAAAGCGATCCATCCGGATTCATCGCCGCGGCTAACCCTTGAGAGAGATTTTATCCCGATTTTTTTCAAACTATCCTGAATTGCCTGGGCGATCGAGCCGGTCTGCCTTAAAGAATTACCGCTGGCGATAACAAAATAATCGCAAAAACCGGCTATTTTTGAAACATCAAGAATGACAACATCCTCGGCTTTTATAGATTTAGCCGCCCGGGCAATAGCTTGAGCTAACTGTTTTGATTCTATTTTTAAACTCCTATCAAGAAGCGATTACTTACTTTTTCCTAAAATTTTATACATCCCGGTTCCGCACTCAGGGCATTTGCCTTTCATTGCCGCACGGCCGTTCTTCATCGTTACCTTCTGCTCATCTTTCATAGCTTTCTTACCTTTACATTTTACGCAATATCCTGTTTCTGCCATTTATTCCTCCTTGTTATGCAGCATGCGGGTTAAGTATAGGTTAATATTATCACAGCTAAATTTTTATGTCAAACAATTCTTAATGAGCGCTTGACTTACGAACACGACAGTGTGAGTAAGTCAATGCGCGAATTAATCCTGAGCCTGCGAAGAAGATTTCGAAGAAATCTTCGAGTGGTTAGGCGAAGGATCTTTCCTATTGACATTACCTTACTTCACAAGTTTCCTGCCGTTAGAATGCTTCTCTTCAATCTCACCAACAATCTCTTCCAGTAAATCCTCTAAGGTAACCAGGCCCAGGGCCTTCTTATCCTTATCTATAATAATAGCGATCTGGATCTTTTCTGTCTGGAACCTCTTTAAAAGTTCGTTAACGCGCACTGACCCCGGAACATAACAGGCATCATGCACCAAGTCCTGCAGCAGGAATAACCCTTTTTCTCTCAATATGTAAAGCAGGTCCCGCGCGTAAACTATACCGACGATATTGTCCGGTGAACCGCTATATACCGGAAGCCGGGCATGGCCTTCTTCCACGAATAAACTGAGCAGGTCATCGGAATTAGTGTTAATATTAACTACTACCATCTTATCCCTTGTAACCATTACGTCGCTAAGTTTGGTATCCCCGAATTCAAAGATACGGTGCAGCATCTTCCGCTCTTCCTCGCTTAAGACCCCTTCCTCTTTACCCATCTCAATCATCGTGCGCAACTCTTCTTCCGTAATCAAAGGCGAACGTTTGGAAGGCCCAACTCCAAAAATCTTAAGTATAAAATTACTGATACCGATAAAAAATATAATCAGTGGCTTTAAAACCACAATCACACCTTCCATCACCGGCGCAGTAACAAGCGCCACCCTTTCTGAATGTTTTGCGGAAAGTATTTTCGGGGTCACCTCGCAGAAAATAAGTAAAACAAGCGTAGTTACAAAAGTAGAAACAACTACTCCCCAACGGTAACCATAAATCTGCACAAATATACCGGTTACAATTGAAGATATCGCGATATTAACCAGATTATTACCGATAAGGATAGCGGCGATTACTTTGTCCAACTTAGTTACCACCCGCTGCACACTTTGAGCGCGCCTGACCCCTTTTTGCAGCATATGACGCAGGCGTATCTTGCTTATCCCAATAATCGAGGTCTCGGCGGATGAAAAAAAGAAAGAAATCGCAGCCAAAAGAAATAATACCAAGAATATTATCATATTTACCCTAGATTAAGTTTTGAATAAATCCGTTTTTTTTCTTTTTCTAACTGGCCGATGAGGGCCAAATTTATTTTCTCGCGCTTAAATACCTGTTGAGCGACCTTGCGCAGGTCCTCAATACTTACCCTATTTACCTCTTTAATAACCTCTTCTAATGTATATACCTTGTCCAAACAGGCCATACTCTCACCCATCCAAAGCATATACTCCATAGTATCCTCTAAAGCCAGCATAAGCTGGCCCAGATAAAACTCTTTTGCCCGCTTAAACTCATCAGCTGTTACCAGCTTATTCTTGATTTTTCCTAATTCTTTAAAAATTAACTCCAGGCAAGGGACAACCTTGTGGTTATCTATACCAGCGTGGACTAAAAATGCTCCGGTATCATGATAGCGCTTCAGTCCCGTGCCAATCTCATAAGCCAGGCCTCTTTTCTCCCTTACCTCATTAAAAAGGCGGCTGGACATATTCGCCCCCAAGATTATATGCAGCAGCGCCTGGGCATGCCTTAAGGGATGATCGCGTTTTAAGCCATGAAACCCTAAAGCCATATGCGTCTGTTCAGTGGTTTTATGGAAAATCTTAAGCCGCTGCCTATCCTGGGATTCTTTAACCGCGGTAAAGGCGTTTAAACCTCCGGGATTCCTATCAGCGAAGATCTGCGAAACTTTTTTCGCCAATAAATTATGGTCAATTAAACCCGCGGCGCTGATTACGATATTTGCGGGAGTATAATGCGTCCTTTGAAAATGGCTTAAATTATCACGGCTGATACTTTTTACTGATTCAACTGTCCCGATTACCGGCGAACCGATCGCCTGAAGCGGCCAAAGCAATTCATCCAGCAGCTCGTAAACATAGCTCTGCGGAAGGTCTCTGTACATCTTTAACTCTTCCAGGATAACTGTTCTTTCTTTTTTGATATCCGCTTCTTTTAATAACGGGGCAGCCACCATATCCGATAAAATATCCAAAGCCTTGACCAGATAACGGCTGGGGATCTTGACCAGATAACAAGTAAGCTCTTCGGAGGTAAAACCATTCAAGGCGCCCCCGATCCCCTCAATCGATTCCTTGATCAAGCGGCAGGAGTATTTTTTACTGCCCTTAAAAAGCAGGTGCTCCAAATAATGCGAAATACCTTTATGGGCCTCTGTTTCATAACGGCCGCCGATATTAATCCATATCCCCAAAGAAAGGCTGCCTACGCCGCTTAAACGTTTAGTAATTACCCTTAACCCGTTATTTAATTTACTTTTTCTGTACATTAAACCCTTCCACAAAACTACCCACTCTTTTTACTAAATCTTTATGGTTAATATTTTCACGTATTTTATTTACAATAGCGCTGCCGACAATCCCTCCGTCACAAATTTTCTGCACCTGCCTTAGCTGATCAGCGCTGGAGATGCCGAACCCCGCGCAAACCGGAACACGCGCCACCTTGCTGATCTTAGCCAGGTTTGATCTCAAATCCGCCGCAAGATTCTTACGGCTGCCGGTCACTCCGGTTAAAGAAACATAGTAGATAAAACCTCTGGCTATTTTAGATATAGCTTTAATTCTCTCTTGTGAACTGGTTGGCGCAAGAAAACAAATATTAGCCAGCCCCTGCTTATTAGAATAGCGGATAAATTCTTTTGCCTCTTCAGGAGGCAAATCCGGAATAATAACCCCGTCAACCCCCGCGGCTATTGCCCTATCCACGAATTTTTTATCTCCGAGGCAGAATATGGGATTATAATAGCTCATCAGGCAGATTGGCAAATCTGTTTCTTTACGCAGGCTTTTTACTAAATCTAAAATCTTTACCAAGTTCGTTCCCTTTTTAAGGGAATACAAAGAGGCCTCCTGAATCACCGGGCCATCGGCTAAGGGATCAGAAAAAGGCACCCCTAATTCAATTATATCAACCCCTTTTTTCTCAAGCTCAAGCACAAGCCTGGCGGTCGTCGCTAAGCCAGGATAGCCCGCGGTGATAAAAGCAATAAATGCCTTCCTGCCCTTTTTCTTTAACTCTATAAATTTTTTATTAATACGATTCATGTAAATCCTTATCCCCTCTTCCAGACAGGCACACAATAATCACTGAATCCTTTTTTACATTCTTTCTTAATTTCTTTAAATAGGCAATGGCATGCGCGGATTCCAGCGCCGGAATAATACCTTCAATCTCTGATAATAATTTAAAGCCTTCCAGCGCTTCTTTATCGCTGATTGCCGCATAATCCGCCCTTTTGATCTCTTTATAATAGGCATGCTCCGGACCGACACCCGGATAATCCAATCCCGCAGCTACAGAATGCGCGTTCTTGATCTGGCCGAATTTATCCTCTAAAACATCGGATTTACAACCATGCAAGACTCCGGGCGCGCCAGCCACAAGGCTGGCGGAATGTTTGCCTGAAGATAACCCCAAACCCGCGGCTTCCACGCCAATCATCTTCACGGTTTTATCATTGCGAAAGGGATAGAACAGGCCCATGGCATTACTGCCGCCTCCGACACAAGCCAAAAGGATATCCGGCAATCTTTTTTCTTTTTTCAAAACCTGCTGCCTTGCCTCTTTTCCGATTACGGACTGGAAATCACGCACCATAGCCGGATAAGGATGCGGCCCGGCAACTGTACCGATAATATAATAGGTATTGCGCACATTAGTTACCCAATCGCGCAAGGCCTCGGTCATAGCATCTTTTAAAGTCCTGGTACCGCTTTTTACCGGAACTACCCTGGCGCCTAATAACTTCATGCGCAAAACATTTAACCCCTGGCGCTGAATATCCTCCGTACCCATATATATATCGCATGCTAAACCGAATAATGCCGCCACCGTTGCGGTTGCCACCCCATGCTGGCCCGCGCCTGTTTCAGCGATCACCCTTCGCTTGCCCATCCTCTTCGCCAAAATCGCCTGGCCCAGGGTATTATTTATTTTATGGGCGCCGGTATGCAAAAGGTCCTCTCTTTTTAAATAGACCTTGTTTATCCCGAGGTATTTGCTTAAATTTTCAGCTAAATATAACGGGGTCGGCCGGCCGGCATATTCACTAAGATAACCCGATAGCTCCTTACGGAAGCTTTTATCTTTTTTAACTGCCAGGTATTCTTTTCCTAATTCATCCAGGGCGTAAATCAACGTCTCAGGGACAAACCTCCCCCCAAAACTTCCAAAATGCCCTGATCTATCCGGTAAATTATTTTGCATTATAGATATATCCTTTGATAGTCGCTAAGCGAGCCTCCGGTAACATTTTCCCAGAAGATACGCATCCCTTCCCCTAAATCCCTTAACATAATCTGCACATCCTGCGCGCTTGCCGGCAGGTAAAGATGCGGAAAATCTATCCCCATTAGCGAAACCTTATACATCGTTTGCCTGAATAGGTTAAAAACTAAATAAAGAAAAATATTGCCTAAGATGATAAGCACAAATAAGGCAATCAGGCAGCCCCACAGGCAATTCAGGTATTTCTTATTTTTATTTAAAAACTCGCCGCAGTGTTTGCATTTTATAGCTTCATTCTGAATCGCTTCCTTGCAAAACGGGCATTTTTTCATCGGCTTGTCTGAATAAACCGCTTAATTTTTTTATGGTCTTTTTTACCCGGCATTGATTCTAAAGCGCTTGAGGCGTCTACCCAGTCGGGTTTCAATAATTTAATCGCCCTGCCTACGTTCCGGGCAGTTAATCCGCCGGAAAGAAAAACCGGATGTTTCATTTTAACCGCGTTTCTTAACAAATTCCAGTTAAACTTTTTGCCTGTACCTCCGGAGCTGCCTTTTGTATAAGTATCAAAAAGCCAGGCGCAGCCTTTATACTCTGATATTTTAGCTAAATCCAGCTCTTTCTTGACAAGAAATGCTTTAATAACTTTATAGCCCTTAAATTTCCGGCAATATGCGGGAGTCTCCCGGCCATGAAACTGCAACATGTCTAAACCGCAAAACCTGGCGAGCTTCTTCACCGTTCTGGCATCCTCATCCACAAAAACACCCACCCGGGAAATCTTCTTAGGCAAAATGCGCGATATATTTCTTGCCTTAAGCGGGCTGATATAACGGGGGCTCTTTTTATAAAAAACAAAACCTAAGGCGTTTGCTCCGCTGAATAAAGCCGCCAAGGCATCCTCTAAATTAGTTATCCCGCAAATTTTAACTTTAATCATATATTAACACCGCAAGCGAGGGGTGACGCTCGCCCTCACCACCCCATTACCTCTTCTACTTTTTTCTTTATATCTTCGGCCTCCATAAAAGCTGTGCCGATTAATACGCCGCTGGCTCCAAGAATTTTTAAGAATAAAACATCCTGATAATTTTTAATTCCGCTCTCGACAACCACCACTTTATCCCTGGGGATTAAGGTAAATAATTTCTCCGTGGTCTTAAAATCAACCTCAAGGGTATGCAGATTACGGTTATTAATCCCGATCATCGGGACTTTCAGGCTGAGCACCTTTTTAAGCTCTTTTTCATCATGCACTTCCACTAAATAATCCAGGCCAAGGCTTTCGGCTATGCGCATTAACTCTATGAGTTTATCTTTAGTCAGTAAATCCGCGATCAACAAAATCGCGTCGGCCCCTAAATAACGCGACTCATATACCTGATAACCTTCTAAAATAAAATCTTTTCTTAAAACCGGTCCGTTAATTATACTTTTTACCTCATTGATATAAAGCGGGTTTCCCCCGAAGAAATCCTCCTCGGTTAAAACAGAAACCGCCTGCACTCCCGCCTCCTGATAACTGCGGGAAATCTCCTGTAAGTTAAAATTCTGGCGGATCAGGCCCCTGGAGGGGGAAGACTGCTTGATCTCAGCGATAAGCGAAATCTGGCGCGGCTTGCTGATTGCCTCCCTGAATGGACGGCAGGGCGCAAGGCCGGCTAACTTTAATTTTAAATCCTCCTCGCCCAGCTGTTGTTTGGATAAAACAATTCTTTCCTTTTTCTTTGCCACAATCTCTTTTAAGGTATCAACTTTAGCCATTTTAATGTGAATACTCCCTTAATAATTCCAGCTTCTTTAATGCCGCCTTTGAATCAATAGATTTTTCCGCTAATTTTATTCCTTCGGCAATGGTATAAGTTTTATCGGCGGCGTAAATAGCGCAGCCGGCATTTAATAAAACAATCTCCCGGGCGCTTCCTTTCTTGCCATTTAATACATCCTGCACTATCTTGACGTTTTCCTGTATCGAGCCTCCGGCCAAATCTTCAATCTTGGCCTTGGGCAATCCAAACTCCTCAGGAGTGATCTCGTAATCTTTTAATACCCCGTTATTTACCTCGGAAACAAAGGTTTTATCGGTAGTAGTTACTTCATCCAAGCCATCCGCGCCGTGCACCACCAAAACATGCCGGGAGCCTAAATTATATAAAACCTGCGCTAATGGCCTGGTCCACTCCCTGGAATATACCCCGATTAACTGGTTTGTCGCGCGCGCCGGGTTAATCAACGGCCCTAAGATATTAAACATGGTCTTGCCGGCAATCTGCTTTCTTGCCGGCATTACATTTTTCATTGCCGGATGCAGGTTTGGCGCGAACAAAAAGGCAATGCCGATCTCTTTAAGGCATTTCTTGATCCTGGCCTTATTCATATTAATATCTACGCCTAATGCCTCTAAGATATCCGCGCTGCCGCATTTGCTGGATACCGACCGGTTTCCATGCTTGGCAACAGTAATCCCTGAACCGCTGGCGACTATCGCGGTAATGGTTGAAATATTAAAAGTACCCTTTTTATCCCCGCCAGTGCCGCAGGTATCTAATATATTCTCGGTATCCACGATAACCGGCTCAACATATTTAAGCATTTCATTGACCGCCACGGTCAATTCTCCGACTGTCTCCCCTTTTTCATTTAAAGAAGTCAGGAAATTAATGATATCGGCGGTTTCGGTTGAGCCGCTCAGGATCTCCCGCATTACCTGCTGCATCTGGATGGCGGTTAAATCTTTTTTATTAACCAGCTGTTTTATAAGGTCCCTGATCATTTGAGCTTGATAAAATTATTCAACAACTGCTTTCCGCTCTTAGTAAGTATAGACTCCGGGTGGAACTGAACTCCCCAGACAGGATATGTTTTATGTTTTAGCCCCATAATCTCATCTTCGACTGTATAAGCGGTTATCTCCAGGCAATCGGGTAAACTCTTTTTATCAACCAATAGAGAATGATAGCGTGTGGCTAAAAACGGATTGGATATACCCTTAAAAATATCTCTTTTGTTATGGTATATCCTGGAGGTCTTGCCATGCATGAGCCTTTTGGCGGCCACGATCCTGGCTCCAAAAACATACCCTATTGCCTGATGCCCCAGGCAAACTCCCAGGATGGGGATTTTCCCGCTAAACTGGCGGATAACCTCGCAAGAGATACCCGCATCCTCCGGCCTGCCCGGTCCGGGAGATATAACAATTTTCTCCGGATTAAGTTTTTTAATATCATTGATGCTTAAGGCGTCATTGCGGAAAACCTTGACCCGCTCTCCTAATTCCCCTAAATATTGCACCAGGTTATAGGTAAAGGAGTCATAATTGTCAATCATCAAAATCATTCTTTTTCTCTCCAAACTTTTGCTCCCAGTTTAATCAGCTTCTGCTCCATGTTTTCATACCCCCGCTCCAAGTGATAAATCCTGGAGATTGAAGTTTTACCGCGCGCGGCTAAACCGGCCAGGACTAAACAGGCGGATGCGCGCAGGTCGCTTGCCATAACCGGAGCGCCGGATAAACCCTTTATGCCTTCAACAATAGCATGCGGCCCCTCTCTCTGGATATGCGCGCCCATACGGTTAAGCTCAGAGACATGCATAAACCTGTCCGGATAAATCTTCTCGGTAATAACGCTTATGCCGGGAGTAATGGACATTAAACTCATCATCTGCGCCTGCATATCAGTAGGGAACCCCGGGTACGGAAGCGTGGTTATATTTACTGATTTTAACCTCCTGCTGCCTTTAACCTGCAAAGATCCGTCAGTGCGCACAAGATGCGCCCCAGCCTCATCTAATTTATCAATCAATGAGCCCAAATGTTGATATTGCACGTTCTTGATCAATATATCCCCGCCGGTAACCAGGGAGGCCAGGATCAAAGTCCCGGCTTCGATGCGGTCGGGAATTATAGAATGCGTCGCTCCGTGTAAATATTTTACCCCCTCTATCTCAATAACCGGGGTTCCCTGGCCTTTAATCTTGGCGCCCATCTTAATTAAAAACTCCGCTAAATCCGATACCTCAGGCTCGCAAGCTGCACTTTCAATTACGGTTCTTCCTTTAGCCAAAACCGCCGCCATCATTACATTATCAGTAGCTAAAACTGATGAACCATATACGCCACCCAGGTAAATGTAGGAACCCTTTAGTTTATTTGCCCTGGCAACCACATATCCTGAATCAATGCTTATATCAGCCCCCAGGGCCTTGATACCTTTAAGATGCAGGTCTACGGGCCGCACACCAATAACGCAGCCTCCGGGAAGGGAGACCTTGGCTTTTTTAAGCTTGCCTAAAAGCGGGCCCAAAACGCAAAATGATGCGCGCATAGTGGAAACTAATTTATATTCCGCGATATAACTTGTAGTTTTACCCGGGCATACGCTGACCCTGCCTTTATCAAACTCCGCGATCTTTCCTAATGCGCGCAAAATCTTAAGCATGCTATTAGTATCGCGCAGGTTCGGCACTCCTTTAATTACGCATGGTTCGTCAGTAAGCAAGGTCGCCGCCAAAATCGGCAGCACCGCGTTTTTCGCTCCCGAAACCGTAACCTCCCCCCTTAATTTAGCCCCGCCTTCAATAATCAGCTTATCCATTTTTAAACACGTCCTTTTTTAGCCATAACTATGCGTTCAATATCATTATAGTCCCTGATCAAAGATAAATGTTCAAAGCCCTTCTTCTCAAGCATTTCTTTAACAAAATAAGCCTGACCTGCCCCCACTTCAAGCATTAATAAACCATTATCCCTTAAATAACGCGCTGCCTGAGGAATTATGCTCCGGTAAAAATCCAAACCATCCCTGCCGGCTTTTAAAGCCAGCTGCGGCTCAAAAAATATCTCTTTAGCCAAAGAATGGAATTCCCCGCTTGATACATAAGGCGGGTTGCTGATAATCAGATCGAACTTATGATTTTTAAATTTCAGCGCATCAAAAATATCGCTTTTTATAAATTTAATTTCCACGTTATTTAAAATGGCGTTTTCTTTGGCTAATTGCAAAGCCGCGGTTGATATATCGCTGGCCCATACATCCGCGCGGGATAAATTTTTAGCTATGGCCACTGCGATGCAGCCCGAACCCGTGCCAAGATCCAGGATTTTTGGAGAAACAATCCCCATCTGCTTTAACTGTTCTAAAGCCTGCTCAACCAAAATCTCTGTCTCAGGCCGCGGGATCAATGCGCGCTTATCCACCTTAAACTTGAGGCCCATAAATTCAGTTTCACCCAGAATATACTGCACTGGTTCACCACTGATCCTGCGTTTTAATATTGAAGACAATAACCTGGATTTATCCCCATCTAAGTTTATATCCTTATTCAGGTGTAAAGACATGCGGTTACAATTTAAAACATGGGTTAAAACTAATTCAGCTTCGTTCACCCCGCACCTTCCCTTATATTCATTCTAACCATATTTTTAATTGAATATTCTCCAAGGTGCGGGATTTCGTCCGTCACCTTCATATCTTTAAATATCAAGAAACGCGGGACTCATTCTTCTTTTCTTCTTCTGCCTTTAATAAAGCCTCGAACAACTCATCCATTTGACCCTCCAGGATTCCCTCTAATTGATGTGAAGTAAAATTAATCCTGTGGTCAGTAACCCGACGATCGGGAAAATTATAAGTGCGGATCTTTTCGCTGCGGTCACCGGTTCCGATCTGGATCTTCCGGGCGCTGGATAATTTCTTTGCCTCTGACTCAATTTTAGTCTCTAAGATACGCGCGCGCAATACCCTCATTGCCTTGGCCTTATTCTTTATCTGCGAGCGCTCATCCTGGCAGGCAACCACTGTGCCGGTAGGGATATGTGTAATTCTTACTGCTGAATCAGTCTTTTGCATATGCTGGCCGCCTGGACCGCTTGAGCGATAAGTATCTATTCTTAAATCTTTTGGCTCGATCACCAGGTCAACTTCTTCCGGCTCAACTAAAACCGCAACTGTAGCAGTAGAGGTATGAATACGGCCCTGCGCCTCAGTAGTAGGAACACGTTGCACACGATGCACTCCGCTCTCAAATTTAAGGCAGCGGAATGAATCTTTGCCTTTTACGCTGAAGGTAACTTCTTTGATCCCCCCGGCCTCATTAGTACTGGCAAACATGGGCTCAAGCGTCCAACCTTTATTATCCGCGTATTTAGAATACATACGGTAAAGATCCGCCGCGAAAAGCCCCGCCTCATCCCCTCCCGTACCCTGCCTGATTTCAACAATGCAGGCCCGGCCGGCGTCCTTATCCTCTCCGGTAAGGATTTTCTTTAGCTTAAGCTCTATATCCGCCTGCTTAGCATTTAACTCCTTAATTTCCTGCTGCACCAGATCATGATAATCCTCATCGTGCTTTTGAAGCAACATCCCCTCAATATCTTTAGCTTCTTTAAGCAAAACCTTGAGTTCACGATATAAGGTTACCGCGGGTTTTATATCAGAAAGCTCTTTCGCCAGCTTATTATACTGCTGCCGGTCAGCAATCAGCTCATGGCTGGCTAAAAGCTGCTCCAGCTCCTGGTAGCGCGCCTCTATTTTCTCCAACTGCTCGTTCATAAGGACTTATGCCTTTCCCTGCATTCTATATTCTACCTACTGTTTTTTGCCGTACTTCTTCATAAACTTATCCACGCGGCCGGCGGAATCAACCAACTTCTGCTTGCCGGTAAAAAACGGGTGGCACTTCGAACAGATCTCAACGCGGATGCTCGGCTTGGTGGAACGGGTGTGCACTGTTTCGCCACAGGCGCAGATAATCGTGCTTTCTTTGTAATTAGGATGTATCTTCTCTTTCATTTTGATGCCTCCTTTAAATGAGCGCTTGACTTACGAACACGACAGTGTGAGTAAGTTAATGCGCGAATTTATCCCGAGCTTACACAGTACTTTTCGAAGAAAAGTACAAGTGGTTAAGCGAGGGATCTTACTTCTGGTTCATGCTGTTTAAAAACTCTTCATTATTCTTGGTCTTGCTTAATTTCTCGATTAGCAGCTCCATAGCCTCCACATTATTTAACTCGTTTAGAACTTTTCTTAAAATCCAGGTCTTTTGCAACACATCCGGCTTAACCAAAAGCTCCTCATGACGGGTATTAGAGCGCTTGATGTCAATTGCCGGATAGATCCTGCGTTGGAACAAGTTACGGTCAAGCTGGGTTTCCATGTTGCCTGTACCCTTAAACTCTTCAAAGATAACTTCATCCATACGGCTGCCGGTATCAACCAGGGCCGTAGCGATGATCGTTAAACTTCCGCCTTCATCTACCGCGCGCGCCGCGCCGAAGAATCTTTTCGGTTTTTGCAGGGCATTGGAATCAATGCCTCCTGAAAGAACCTTGCCGCTGTGCGGGACCACAGAGTTATAAGCGCGTGCCAGACGGGTAATGCTGTCCAAAAGGACTACTACATCCCGCTTATGTTCAACCAGGCGTTTCGCCTTCTCCAGGACAATCTCGGCAACCTGCACGTGGCGTTCCGGCGGCTCATCAAAGGTGGATGAAATTACCTCGCCCTTGACATTACGCTGCATATCCGTAACCTCTTCCGGACGCTCATCAATCAAAAGGACGATTAAGACCACATCCGGGTTATTACTGGTAATGGCATTGGCAATCTTCTGCAATAAAACAGTTTTGCCGCTATACGGCTGGGCAACGATTAAACCGCGCTGGCCTTTACCGATAGGGGTAAGCAGGCTCATAATACGCATGGATATTTCATCCGGCCTGGTCTCCATATTAAAGGGCTGGCGCGGATAAACAGGAGTGAGGTTATCGAAAAGCACCTTCTCCTTTACCTCTTCGGGATTTTCAAAATTGACCGCCTCCACCTTAAGCAGGGCAAAATATTTCTCCCCTTCTTTTGGCGGACGGATCTGGCCGCTTACGGTATCTCCGGTACGCAGTTCAAATTTCCTGATCTGCGACGGAGAGATATAAATGTCATCCGGGCAGGGAAGATAATTATAATTCGGGCTCCTTAAAAAACCAAAACCTTCCGAAAGGATCTCTAATACGCCCTCGCCAAACATCAGCCCTTCCTTTTCCGCCTGGGCCTGCAGTATCTTAAAAATCAGGTCCTGTTTTTTTAAACCGCTGGTGCCGTTAGCATTTAACTCTTTGGCCAGCTTATTTAATTCACCAATCTTCATGTCTTTAAGATTTTTGATATCTAGCTTTTCCACAACATCCTCCTTATTTCGGAAACCTGTTTCCGAGTTTTGCTGATTAAACCGCTGTTATCTATGATAAAATCCGCAAGGCGTATTTTCTCGTCCTGCGAAATCTGATATTTCAACCTCCGGGAAACCTCATTCCTGCTTAAACCAAGCCTTTTTTGGCTGCGCAAAATCCGCATGCCCCTGCTGGCTTTAACCACCAGTAATTTATCAACTATTTTTTTTAAGCCCGTTTCAATAATTAATGCGGCATCCAGGATTATGATTTTCTTATCTGAATTCTTAATCCGCCGCCGGATATCGGAGATAACCGCTTGATGCACAATTTTATTAAGCTTAGTTAACGACGCCTTGCTTGCAAAAGCTAACCCTGCTAAGCTGGCGCGGTCAATACAATTATTATGTTTAAGGATCCCGCGGCCAAAAGAAGCGATAACTTTCTTATAAACAACGCTGCCAATATTAAAAGATTCATGCGCCAATTTATCCGCGTCAATAAGCTGGCAGTCCTTATCTTTAAACATCCTGGCTACGGTGCTTTTGCCGGAGCCCATACTGCCGGTAATCCCTAAGACTAATTTAGCTTTCTTTTGCCTGAGCATATAACTGGATATACTTCTTAGCGGATGCCTCCCAGGAAAAATTACATTTCATGGCGTTATTTACCAGGCGCGCCCACTTATTTTTATCTTTAAAAATACCCACCGCCTTCTTAAGGAGCTTGAGAAACTCTCCTTTGTTACGGGTGGTAAGGACAAAACCATTGTTCTTATTAATAGTGTCCGCAAGCCCGCCGGTCTTAAAAACCATGGGGATCGTCCCATAGTGCAGGCTGATTAACTGCCCGAGCCCGCAGGGCTCGTATTTTGAAAGCATGAGAAAGATATCGCTGCCGGCATAAATCTTATGCGCCAGCGGATCGTCAAACTTTAAATTTAAGGAAATTTTCTTTGGGTATTTCTTCTGCGCTGCTGCCAGGATCTGATGATACTTCAAATCCCCCAGGCCTAAAATAACCAACTGCACATCCATTTCACATATCTCATCCAAACTCTGGGCAAGGATATCAAAACCTTTGGCCTCTATCAGGCGCGAGACAATCCCTAAAACAGGGATATCTTTATTTACCGGCAGGCCGCATACCTCCTGCAGGTTTTCCTTGTTAAAAACTTTATCTCCTGCGTTTTGCGCGGAGAAATTTTGCACAATGAACCTGTCCGTGTTAGGGTCCCAGACATAATAATCCAGTCCGTTAACTATCCCGCTTAAAACATCCTTGCGCTGCCCTAAGAGGCCGTCCAAACCAAAACCAAGCTCTTCGGCCTGGATCTCCTTCGCGTAAGTAGGGCTGACCGTATTGATAAAATCAGAGAAAATTATTCCGCCCTTTAACAGGTTGACGCGATCGTAAAATTCAAGGCCTGAAACGCTAAACAGGCTGCTGTCTAAACATAACTTCGCAAATTGCTCTTTAGCAAATAACCCCTGATAACCCAGGTTATGGATAGTCAAGATACTCTTCATTCCGCTGTAAAAAGGCTCTTTAGAGTATACGCTTTTCAGATAAACCGCAACCAAACTAGCCTGCCAATCATGCAGGTGCAGGATATCAGCGGCAAAATCTATTTCTTTTAATAAGGCCAGGGCCCGGCGGCAGAAAAAAGCAAACCTCTCCAGGTTATCTTTATAGTCTCCATTCTTATCCACATACAGGCCGTCACGGTCAAAATATAAATCATTTTCTATAAAATAAACTTTTATGCTCTTGCCTATGGCCGCCGATGAGATATCTTTAGAAACCCTGTTCAGCCTGAATTTCCCATCCGCTATACACTTGTACATAGGCATAATAACAATCACCTCCTGGCCGCAATCCTCTAAAACTAACGGCAAGGCGCCCACTACGTCGGCAAGGCCGCCGGTCTTGGCAAAAGGAACAACCTCGGAAGCTATCATCGCTATTTTCATTTAACCGTCTCCATATCCAGCCAGTTTTTTCCCTTCTTCATATCTATTTTTATCGGTACATCCAGTTTTTTCACCTGCTCCATTTCTTCTTTTACCAGCCGGGTTAGAATATCCAGCTCCGTAACCGGCAGGTCAAAAACCAGCTCGTCGTGAATCTGCAGGATCATTTTGCTCTTTAAGCCCTTATCTTTAATTTGTTGCGATATCTTGACCATAGCCAATTTAATCAGGTCGCTGGCAGTACCTTGTATGGGAGTATTTACCGCCTGTCGCTGCGCAAACTGCCGGATAGCCATATTTTTACTGTTGATCTCAGGGATATACCTTCTCCTGCCCATAAGTGTCGTGACAAAACCAATGCTACTGGCCTTATTGATCTGCGCCTCAATAAAATCCCTTACCTTTGGATAACGCAAAAAATAAGCATCAATAAAATCCTGCGCCTGATTAACAAATATCCCCAAATCCTTACTTAATCCATAGGCGCTCTGGCCGTAAATAATACCGAAATTCACCCTTTTAGCCACCTCGCGCATATCATCAACCACATCCCTTTCGGTGACATTATAAATTAACGAAGCGGTCAGCCGGTGCACATCCTGATTAGTATGAAATGCCTCAACCAGGGTTTTGTCTCCGCAAAGATGCGCCAATACCCTCAGCTCTATCTGCGAATAATCGCACGATAACAAACAATGATCTTTACCTGAAGCAATAATCGCCTGGCGGATTTTGCTGCCGATTTCTGTCTTAATGGGAATATTCTGTAAATTGGGATTGCTTGAGCTAAGCCTCCCGGTCTCGGTCCCCGTCTGGTTAAAAGAGGTATGCACCTTACCGGTTTCAGGGTTTACCAGCTTTGGCAGGGCATCCACATAAGTATTCTTTAATTTGGTCAGCTGGCGGTACTCTAATAAAAATGCCGGAAGCGCGTGCTTATCCGCAAGCCGCCTGAGCACCTCTTCATCGGTAGAGGGTCCGGTCTTGGTTTTCTTAATTACCGGCAAGGAAAGTTTCTCAAATAAAACCTGGCCTAACTGTTTCGGAGAATTAATATTGAATTGCGTCCCGCTTACTTCATAAATATCCGCAATTAATTTTATCAGCCTTTTTTCAAGATCCCGGGAGAGCTCTTTAAGTAATTTCAAATCAAGCTTTATCCCCTCCTGCTCCATTTGCGCCAGGACGCTGACTAAAGGCATCTCCAACTCAACGAACAACTGCAATAACCCCTTATCCTCCAGGGAAGCCTTAAGTAACGGCTTTAATTTGACTACCAGGCTTAAGGCTTGCTTTGTTTCCAGGAGGCTTTCATCGCGAATAAACTCACCCAGATTCTCTAACACCAGATCGCTAAGCCCGTAACTTGAGCGCGATGGATTCAGCAAATAAGCGGCGATCATCACATCAAAATCTAGGCCGTTTAAAATCAAACCCTGCCGGAAAAGGGAAACCTTCAATTTCTTTAGGTCATAACCGGTCTTCTTTATCCGGCTGTTACTTAATGCCGCCTCCAGCTCTTGCCCGGCTGAACCGGCATTAAATATTTTATCTCCTGCGGAAAAGATTAAATCCTCTTTTTTATCTCCATAAAGCGCAAACTCATCCGTGCGTTTTAACAAATCTTTTAATTCCGCGGGAGCAGGATTATGCAATTTAATTTCAACCGCCTCTTCCTGCGTATCAGGAAGTTCTTTAAGCAGGCTCTTAAACTCCAATCTTTTGAAAATCCTGCTTAGCTCTTTATAATCAGGAGGCCCAAATTTAGCCTTCTTCAGGTCTAATTTCATGCCTACCCGTTCATTCAGGCTTACCAGTTCTTTATTCAATCTTATGCGTTCAACGTACTGCGATATTGACTCTCTAATTTTCTCAGGTTCTACTTTGGATATATTTTTAAGCAGCTTATCCAGAGAGCCGAATTCAAGGATCAGTTTTACCGCGGTCTTCTCCCCGATCCCCGGCACCCCAGGGATATTATCCGCGTCATCACCCATAAGCGCGATGACATCCGCGGTCATCTCCGGGCTGACCCCGAAAAGCTCCCTGACTTTTTCCGTATCATAAAACAGGCCGTTGTCTTTATAAGGGTTAAATACCGAAATGCGGCCATCTACTAACTGCAGGATATCTTTGTCGCTGCTTACAACCGTAACGCGCATCTTTTTCGCCGCCGCCTTCCTGGCAAGCTCAGCGATGATATCATCCGCCTCAAAACCTTTCTTTTCAAAAATAGGGATGCCGTATGCGCTGACAATCTCCTTGATTACAGGTATCTGGCTGCTTAGGCCATCAGGCATCGGCGCTCTCTGCATTTTATACTGCGCGAACTTCTTCAGGCGGAAGGTATCCCGCGAAACATCAAAACAACAGATCAGGTAATCCGGCTTATGCTCCTTCAGGATCTTATTAAGAATATTTAAGAACCCATAAACCGCGTTGGTAGGCTCTCCGGAGGAGGTGCTCATGCCGTTTAAAGCATAAAAAGCCCGGTAGCAAAATGCAGTCGCGTCAATTAAGAATAATTTTTTATCAGCCATAACTAAATATGGAGCCCGCCCTAGATTCCTAAGGGCGGAATACTTGAACGGTTAAAATCATCTGTACTATAAATAATACAATTTTAAACCGCGAAAGTATAAAAGGAATTCAATATAGGGAAAGATTTTTTTGCAGTTGCGCGATCCTAGCGCGACAGAGCCCTTAGCTCTGCTTTCTCAATAAATGCCTCAATCTCTGGATTATCCTGGTCTAAATATTGGGCGTCCAAAGCCTCTTTGATTGCCGTAGCCAAATCTCCTCTGTTAAAACTCTGTTTGGCTTTGTTAAAATGGTCACGGGCAAGGGTTTTGTCGTTTACATTAACCGCGGATTTATACTTTGCGACATCTTTAATTAAGCCTAAAACCTCTGTCTCCCGGGCATAAGCAATCGGGCTGCTGGATAAAACCGTGCGGATATCCTTGACACGATCCGCTGCCTTCTTTTTCCAGGGATTATCCGGCGAGCCTAACTCCGCGCGTTTTGCCCAATAAAATTCCGCCTTTTCTAAATCACGCTGTTTTTCATAAAAAAGCGCTATATTGACATAGGCGCTTAATAATGTGGGATCAAAACTGATCGCCTTTAAATAGCTCTGCTCCGCCCGCTCAGGAACACCCGCTGATTCATAAATTACCCCTACATCATTGTATGCGGCAGCGCTGGCCGGATCCGCGTCAATCTTTTCAATAAAATCATTTATCTCCGGGTTGCCTTGGTCTAAATCCTGGGCCTCATATGCCTCTTTGATTGCCGCGGTGAGTTTCTTTTTGTTGTAATATTTCTCGGCTTTACGTAAACGATTCTTGGCTTGCACCTTGTCGGCTTTTTTGAATACAGACTTGTACACGTTGACGTCTTTAATCAAGCCTAAAACCTCTTCCTCCCGCGCATCAGCAACCGGCCTATTGGATAAAACTGCGCGGATATCCCTAAACCGGCTGGCTGCCTTCTGGGTCCAGGGATCGTCTAAAGAACCTAACTCCGCCCTTTTACCCCAATAAAACGCCGCCCTTTCCAGGTCACGTTGATCTTCATAAAGAAGCGCAATATTCGTATAGGAGCTTAAATAATTAGGGTCAACCTTGATTGCCCTAAAATAACTTTCCTTTGCCCGGTCAGGAAACCCGGCTGCTTCGTAAATAACCCCTAAATCATTGTGGGCAACCGCATAACCCGGATCCAACGCAATGGCCTTCTGGTATAAACTCATCGCCGCCGGCAGATTTCCCGTGCGTTGATTTTCCAACCCCTCTTCACGATACTTTCTGGCCTGATCCGGCAAGGCCCCTGAGACTTCCGTAGGCGAAGGATCCCCCGCTTCATCCTGAGCGAAAAGAGGCCCCCCAAACGAAAAAACACATAATGTAATAATTGAGATAAATACGAATTTTGGCAGGATGCGAATATTCATTTTAGTTTCATTAATTATATACATTTAATACACTTACGTCAAGAGGAAATTTAATGAGCGCTTGACTTACGAACGCGACAGCGCGAGTAAGTCAATGCGCGAATTAATCCTTGCAGTTACGAGTAAATTCCAAAGGAATTTACGAAGTGATTAACTGCGAGGATAGTGTACTAAATTATCGGCTCCATGGTTAAAGCCGGATGAGCCACCTTTTCCAGGAAAACCAAAAGTTCTTCAGAGCTTACCGCGATTGTTTCATCGGCAATCTTATCCAGTAAATCAGCCTGCCCAATCTCTTCGCCCCTCTTCTTTAGTTTGTCCGCCAACAGCTCTTTTAGCTCTTTGGGCATCCAGACTACTCTTTTTAACCCGCCTTCGGCTGAAATAAATTTTTTGCTTGATATATATAATTTACCCACGCCTAAAAAACCGGGAGTCTGCACTCCCCCCCCGACTGAACCGGCTAAAGTAGTAAAGCTCATCCCCGAGGGGGTAAGCCCGGAATAATCACGGTGCACAATCATTACCCCATTTGCTTCAGGAACTATTGCCACTATGCATTCAAAACATCCGCAGGATGATTGCGGGCCGTCCATAAGCGAGTACATGCTCACTACATCAATAGTCTTGTTTGATTTTTGCTGCACGAATTGATTAATGTTATCCCATTGCCCAAGCCTGGCATCCAAAAGATTCCCCTTCTCAACCGGCTGATTCGGGCCGGTAGGAATAATCTCAAAAGACGCCTTGGCGTCGAGCCAGGAGTATGCCCCGCATAAACCCAAACGTTCAGGGGTAACGATACAAACGTGGTTTGGGGCAAAAGACTGGCATAATAAACAAGAGTAGAATGTATCCACGCTCTCGTCAGTCATCCCGGCCAGCCGTTCATCGCGTTGATTAAAAACTTTTTGCGCCTTCGCGATCAAACTATCCACATCCTCCTGCCTGGTATAAAGCTTGACCTGCACCTTATCCACGATAGCGCTATACTCCTGATGCAACATGGCATGTAAAATTACCCCCAGATGCTTGAGCCTGAAACCTTTCGCAAAGGCATCTTTTGAAATCCTGATCCAAACCATATCGCGCTGGCCCATATGCATCAGCCCCATGGCATAATTTACAAAACGGTGAATCTGGCGCTCCAGGATCGGCTCAAAATCCTTCTCCATCTTGCGGCCAAAGACATCAACCACAATTCCCAGGGGTAAAGATTTAGACCCCGGGGAAAGCTGATCAATATCCGGGCCGATTAATTCTACCTTGCCGTCAAGAACATCCGCCTCATCTTTAATACTCAAAAATTCAATAGCCGTGCTTGCTTTGCCTCCAAATTCAACTGCTAACTGTTCCCTGCGTACGCGTTCGCCTTCAAATGCCGCAGCGTACGGCACAGGCACAGCTACTTCTGACATCTTCACTTTTATACCGCGGGTCAATATACATTTTGACGGCAATTTCTGATAATCTTTTTCCGTAACTAATGCCTCAAACAAGGTTGTGTCAATTTTAGGCAGCTGCGGGACCTCTAAATCAGTAATAATGGGCAGGCCGAAAGCCAGGGCCCCCAAACCGGTAGCTACTAAAACCTTATCAACATGGCTCAATAACAGCACAAATGCCGGGACACGGTTACGTATATAATCCGCCACCCCCTCCCATTGGCCGGATTTAAACCCGCCGTAAATAAGCGGCGCGCGCGCCGCGAAATTTACCGCGTAGATCGCGGATAGATAATCTTCGCCCAGCTCAACGATATAGTTCTCCAGGCCCATCTCAATGCCTTTACTCTCAAGCTGCTGCTTAAAAGTAACGCCATTGATATTACCCGCCAATAAACTTACGATACTCTTCGATTGGAAATTACGGATCAGGTCCGCGGCTGACTGTTCATCCTTGGCCGGCCCGAGGATTACGGCAATTCCGGATATCCTGCCATCGACTAACTGCAGGCCCAGCGACCTGAGAATCTTATCCGGAATAAAACCTGTTCCTCCCTTGGGATGCTCATGATTTAATACTGCCAGCGCCGCTAAAATCTCTTCGCAGATTAAAGTAGCTATGCCCTTATTTAAAATCCCCCCCAAACTATTTATAATCAAACCGCTGGAAGCAGCCTGGTTTTTAGCGAGGTTTTCGGCTTGAGAAAAAGCAAGCAGGCAATCCCCCAGGGTTTTTACCTCAATATTCAATAGAGCATTAATCAAAGGCAAATAATAGTTTGTCTCGGGAAATTCGATTCTTTCGCCTTGGCCTTTTTCGCCAACCGCCTTATCCAGAGCCTGGCGGGTAAGGTTTAATACCGCCTCCGCCCCTTTTGTCCCAAGCTGCACAAGTAAATCCGCCATATCTTCCCCCTTATTCAAATCCCGCGGTTTATCAGGAATTGTTTTGTCCACAAATATAACCAAACATACTCCGATGGCTTTTCCGTCTTTGAATTTAACCGCCTCTGCCCTGCCCTCACCCACTATCTCCTGGATCGGGCTGTCTATAAGTTCGATATCCGAAGGCAGCTCCTTTGGATTTTGAGGCTTAACCGGGCTTACTACCTTGACCCCAACTTTATATTTATCAAGGATTGACTCAGCCAGGCCAAGCGCTAAATTAACCGGGCCGTCAATACAAACAGTATCGTTAATATGATACTCATCCAACTTCTTGAAGTCATCCTCGGAGCTCAGTAAAACTACCCCTTTTTTCCTGGCTCCGGGTATCTGCGGTAAGTTTGCCATTTATAATCCAGAGGCCTCCAAAACCTGAGGCAGAATCTTATTCCAGCCAATCGGCATAATATGGATCCCCTGGCACATAGGTTTTAATTTCTTAATCAGGCGGCTGGCAATCTCAATTGAGGCAGCCGCTTTATCTTTAGCCTCTTCCATTTCCTTAATCAGGCAATCCGGGACAAATACCCCGGCTACATGTTTATTCATAAAGCGGGCCATAGCCGCTGATTTTAATAAAACGATCCCTGCCATAACCGGCGTCTTTATATGCTTGATCTTGCCAATAAAATTCTCAAATGCGCCTATATCATAGACTGCCTGGGTCTGAAAAAATTCAGCGCCTGCGGAAATCTTCTTCTCCATTTTCATAATCTGCGGCTCTAAAGGATCCGCGCCCGGATTGACCGCCGCGCCCAGACAGAATCTCGGCGCAGCGCCTTCAAGTTTATGCCCTTTCATATCCTGGCCGGATTCCAATTTTCTGGCTACCTGTAATAGCTGCACTGAATCCAGATCAAAAACCGGTTTGGCCTCCGGATGATCACCGCGGCTGGGATGGTCTCCGGTTAAGATTGAGATATTCTCTATTCCCAGGGCGGCCGCGGATAATAAATCTGATTGCAGGGCCAGGCGGTTTCGGTCACGGCAGGTCAACTGATAAATCGGCTCAAAACCTTTTTGCTTAAGCAGATAACTTACGGTGAGCGAACCCAGGCGCATTACCGAGCTCTGCAGGTCCGTCACATTTATCGCGTCTGATTTTTTATGGTAAAGCTCCGCCTCGGCAAGCAGTTGCTCTGTGTGGATGCCTTTGGCCGGGCCGACCTCTGAGGTAAGCAGGAATTTCCCCGCCTGAATTTTCTCTTTAAATGTCATCTTAAGATTAAGGTTCGGCACATGGTTGGCTTAACTTCAAGACTGCTGGGTTTTGGCTGCCTCAACCAGGTTGCGCATTAAAATCGCGACAGTCAACGGCCCTACCCCTCCCGGCACAGGAGTGATATAACCGGCGCGCTTTTGCGCCTTCTCAAACTCTACATCCCCGACTATTTTATCGTTTACACGGTTAATGCCCACATCAATCACAATTGCGCCTTCCTTTACCCATTCACCTTTAATTATACCAGCTTGACCAACAGCCACAATAAGCACTGTTGCTCGACGCACATGACCTTCTAAATTTCCTAATTCATTGGTTGCAATATTACAAATACTAACAGTAGCAAGTTTCTCTGATAGAAGCACCGCAAGCGGCTTACCTACAACTTCTCCCCAGCCGACCACAACCACTTCCTGGCCATATAAATTTATTCCGGTAGAATTTAATAACTCCATTACCCCGCCGGCGGCGCAAGGAACAATCTTTGCCTTGCCAAGCATAATCATGCCAAGGTTAAGCGGGCTTACCCCCTCAACATCTTTATTTGAAGAGATACAATCCCTGATCTTTTTGTAATCTATCCCTTTTGGCAACGGCATCAGGATGATTATCCCGTTAACCAACTTATCTGAATTCAGCTTTTCAATAAATGCGATTAACTCGTTCTCGGAAATACCCGCCTGCAATTTATGGAATTGGTAATCTATGCCCAAATTCCCGGCGATTTTCTTCTGTGATTCAACATAAGTCTCGGCCGCCGGATTCTCTCCGACCATAATGCTGGAGAGCACTGGAGTAAAACCTAAAGCATGCACTTTCTGCCTTATCTCTTCCTGGATCTTTAAAGCAATAGGTTTACCCTCTAATAACTTTGCCAACGCCAGCCTCCGCATTTTTACGAACCTTCTGGATAATCTTGTTTCTTTGATTTAACTCTTTCTTTATGCCTTGGGCCAACTTTTTCTGGTTCAGGTTCTTCAAATTAATCTCCACATTAAAACAGGCGGAGAGAAAAGCTGATTCAAAGAAAAGTGCGGCTATCGCTACATCCGTAATTAAGTTGGTATTGCCCTTCTTGATTAATGGCGAGCATAATTTCGCGGCCTCACAGCAGAGCCTTGCCAGCATCAACGAAACATCCAGGGCCTTACGCACATCCTTGCTCTGGTAGGCAACTACATCTAAGTCTACCAGCCCCAGAAAATCATTTCTTAATTTTTCGGATTTAGCTAATATTTGTTTCAACTCCGGTTCAAATGCGCTATATTTGGGTTTTCCCAGAGTGAAGTTAACTACCATGCTGATTAGGCTCGCAGCCATCGCGGCGTTCAAAGCCGCCGCAGACCCCCCTCCGGGAGCAGCAAGCTTAGCGGAAAGGTCATCCAAATATTTGACTATAGCCTGGTTTTTATATTCCATGGTTTTTAAATGGTAAAGCCGGAACTTAATTCAAATGCGTCTTTAATCAAATCAATTTCCGGTGGATCCTTTATATACAAAAGCGATATTACATCAAAACGCGCCGCATGCTCCAGTAAATTATTTTCTTTCAAATAACAAATTGCTGCCTTGGAAATCTGCCTTTGTTTTACCGCACTAACCGCCTCGCACGGCTCGCCAAATAATCTTGTGTGCCTGGCCTTTACTTCCACAAAACAAATAACCCCTTTATCTTCCGCAACGATATCTATTTCACTAAATTTAGTTTTATAATTACGCCTGATGAGTTTATAGCCCTGGCTTTTCAAGAATTTTACTGCCGCGCTTTCAGCTTGTTTACCGAATTCTATATTTTTTCCAGGCACTTTAAAAAACTCTTCCGGTGAATAGCCGAAGGGCCGATTTTTCTCAAGATCAAACGGTGTTCGGCCGTAGGGTATCCCTTATGTTTATCAAAGCCATACTCGGGGTAATCCTTATGGTATTTTACCATCAAGGCATCTCTATACACCTTAGCAAGTATAGAAGAGGCAGCAATACTTAAGGAGATAGCGTCCCCTTTAATGATACTCTGATAGGGCAGCCCTAACTTAAAACGCATGTTTCCATCAATAATTATAAATACACGTTTTAATTCTTCGGGGTTTAATCGCCTGACCAGCTTTAAAATTGCCTTTTGCATGGCTAAAATAGTAGCCTGCAGGATATTTATCCGGTCAATCTGGCGATGGCTTACTGAGGCAATCGCGTATAAAGATTTATTTTTTATTTCAAAGAACGCGCGTTCTCTTTTCGCGGGGCTTAATTTCTTGGAATCATCAATGCGGTTACTGAAACGATAGCCCTTTAGCAGTACTGCCGCAGCTACTACCGGCCCGGCTAACGGCCCCCTGCCTGCCTCGTCTACTCCGATAATTAAATCAAAGCCGCGCTTTTTTAATTTTCTTTCGTATCGCAGCACTAATTTGCTTTTTCTTCTTTACTCTCTATCTTGGTGGCGTGCTTGCCGATCTTGCCTCTTAAATAATAAAGTTTAGCCCTTCTGACCTTTCCTGAACGGAGAACATCAATACGCTCGATACTCGGTGAATATATTGGGAATACACGCTCGATTCCTTCACCGAAAGAGACTTTTCTTACCGTAAAATTAAGCTTGATACCTGAACCGCTTTTGGCAATTACCACTCCCTCAAACGGATGCAGGCGGAATTTACCATCGGCTTCGGGGATCTTGGTAAACACCTTCACCGTATCTCCCACATTAAACTGCGGCATCTCTTTCTTCGTAAAACCTGATTCAATTGTCTTAATATCCATTTTTACTCCTCCTATTATCTTTACTTTTTTAGTAAATCCGGCCTTCTCTCTTTAGTCCGCTTTAGAGCTGCCAATCTTCTCCAGGCAGCAATCTTATTATGGTCTCCGGAAACCAAAACCTCAGGAACCGGCCAATTCTTAAATTTAGCCGGCCGGCTGTATTGCGGATATTCTAATAGATTACCTTCGAATGACTCAAAATTCAAGGAATTTTTATCCCCTAGAACCCCCGGGATCAGCCTGACTATGCTATCCACCAAAACCATAGCCGGCAGTTCCCCCCCGGTTAAAACATAATCCCCGATTGAAATCTCTTCATCCGCCAGATACTGCCTGACCCTTTCATCTATACCCTCATAATGGCCACAGATCAATATTAAATTGCTGCACTTAGATAATCTCTTGGCATAGCCCTGGTTAAAAGTTTTACCCTGAGGGCATAATAATATTACCTTGGCCCTGCCTTTAACTTTTTTCTTAATTACTTCTACTGCCCTGAAAATTGGCTCTGCCTGTATAACCATGCCCGAGCCGCCGCCAAACGGCCGGTCATCAACCTTATGATGCTTATCTAAGGTATAATCCCTTAAATCATGTACAAAAATCTTAACCTTGCCTTTATTTTGCGCGCGCTTAATGATAGACTCATCCAGCACAGCGGAAAACATATCGGGAAAGATAGAGATTATATCTATGCGCATATTTGATTATTATAGTCGCTTAGGAATACCTGTTTGAATTGGCTAAACTTATCCTCTTTTATCGCCTGGCGCACCTTTCGCATTAAATCCAGGAAATAATAAACATTGTGCAGACTGAGCAAAATTAAACCCAACATTTCCTTGGCATTAAACAAATGCCTGAGGTATGCCCGGGAAAAATTCTTACAGACATAGCAGCCGCATTTTGCATCCAGCGGCCGCAGGTCCTCGGCATAAGCGGAATTACGGATAACAACTTTGCCGCAGCTGGTAAAGGCTGTGCCATTCCTGCCGTAACGCGTGGGGATCACGCAATCAAACATATCCGCACCCCGGTCCACTGCCTCTACCATATCAAAAGGGTATCCGATACCCATGGCATAACGCGGCTTATCTTCCGGAAGTATACCCGCAACCAATTCAATAATATTATATATTAAATTACTGGATTCGCCAACCGAAACTCCGCCGATAGAATAACCGTCAAAATCCAGATCCACCATGCGCTTGGCGCAATCTTTACGCAAATCTTCATAAGTAGCACCCTGAACAATACCAAATAAAACCTGTTTTTCTTTTTTATATGCGTCTTTTGATCTTTTCGCCCAGGAGATCGTTCTGTCCATAGCTACCTTTGCCTGATCGCGGGTACAGGGATAATGGATACATTCATCAAGCGGCATGATGATATCCGAACCTAAATCTTCCTGAATTTTAATTACATCTTCGGGAGTAAGAAAATGTTTCAGCCCGTCTATATGCGACTGGAATTCAACCCCCTTATCGTGCATCTTACGGAAAAACGCCAGGCTAAAGATCTGATACCCTCCGCTATCCGTAAGTATAGGCTTATTCCAGCCCATAAATTTGTGCAGGCCTCCGGCCTTCTTAATCGTCTCTATTCCCGGACGCAGGAATACATGATAGGCATTTGAAAGGATTATCTGGGCCCCTGCCTCCTCCACATCCTTATACATCAGCCCTTTAATCGTCGCATGCGTGCCTACGGGCATAAATGCCGGCGTATCAATTTCGCCATGCGGGGTAACCAGCTTCCCCAAGCGCGCCTTACTATTTTTGTCTTTATGAATTACAGTAAACATATTTTATCTCAATCCTTGCGCATATATCAGCCATCTCATCGATCCGGTTCAACGGCACATCATACAGCATTGTTATTTACCTGCGCCTACTGAAGCCAGGAATTTTCTTACCGCCTGCAAAAATAACTCCGGTTCTTCCAAATGGTGCATATGCGAAGCACCGGGCAAAACAATCATATCAGCATTAGAGAAAGCCGCGCGGTAAGCTTCTACGGTTTTAGCTCCTGCCTCGTCATGCTCCCCGCAAATCAGAAGGACCGGCTCCTTGATCTCTTTAAGCCTGGGCAGAAGATCATAATCTTTGAGGGTTCCGGTTATGGTTACTTCACTGGGCCCCCACATCGTAAGATATACATCCGTATTGAACTTAAGAAACGCA